>MAAB01029353.1_pt1 | contig 203267 bp, 175 predicted proteins | sample 1115991 | NCBI WGS metagenome assembly MAAB01 (sample SAMN04961124, study PRJNA320927) | seawater metagenome | isolation source: sample BD02T18 sea water enriched with oil for 18 days | place: USA:Gulf of Mexico | collected 2013-07-27 | reverse complement strand
AAACTGAATCAAAGTGGGTCAAAAAAGTCGCGCTCATGTTAATTATCCTCAATACATTATATTGAGATCTGATCGCGACTTAAGTTAAAAGTTCAATTTATAATGATCTTGCCGTGGCACACAAGTAGGTTTAAACAATATAAAACAGCGTATTGCTTTAATGTATGGTGCGCAAGGTACTCTGGTCCAAGAAGACGTTAATGGTATTTATCAGGTGAAATTAACTTTACCGTGTGAGGTACTTTCTCATGAGTAATATTCTCAATGCCATTCTTATTGATGATGAACGTATGGCGCGCCAAGAGTTGCTACGACTCTTAAAAAATCATCCAGAAATTAATGTGGTTGCACAAGCTGAGGATATTGAACAAGGTTACGATGAGATAGTAAAACATAAGCCGGATGTTGTTTTCCTTGATATCGAAATGCCCGGCGGTACAGGGCTTACTTTAGCTGAAAAGCTTAAAGGTGAAATTCCCATTGTTTTTTGTACCGCTTATGATGAGTTTGCCGTTGATGCTTTTGCTTTAAATGCGGTTGATTATTTAGTTAAACCGATTGACCCTGCTCGATTAGCTGAAACTACTATCAAGCTTATAACCCCTAGTGAGTTGACAACATTACCAGCGTTGCATGATGATTTTAAGTTAATGGTTAAATTTAGCGACCACATGAAAATCATCCGTTTAGGCGATATTTCACGGTTTAAAAGCATTGGTAATCATGCCGCTATTTACACAGCCCAAGGTAAAGCATATTTACATAGTTCGCTAAATAAAATAGAGGCGAGGTTAGATGAGAATAGTTATTTTCGTGCCAGTCGCGTTGATACTTTGCGCTTAGACAGCATAGAAAAGCTTGAGCAAAATATTAATTACGGCCTCATTGCCTATTTAAATAATGGCAGTAAAGTTGAAATATCACGTCGCCAAGCGAGTAAACTAAAAAGCCAATTAGGTTTTCCTGAATAACACTTTTATTAGCTAACTTCGTATCAATTTAAATTTTTGTACAAATTAAACAGAATTAGAAATTTGTAATAAATTACTTAACTATTTTAAGATCGAAACGGGAAGCGACTATTCTAATTAGTAGCTTCTTGAATGGTAACAGGTATAAATAAAAGCGTTGCCCCTGCTAAGCTTCATCTAGCTGAAGGATTAAACTGAATTTTGCGCCGGCCAAGGTGGATTTTTCAATAGTACACTGCCCTTGATGCCAATCCATTATTCTTTTTACTATGGCTAGACCTAGGCCAAAGCCTCCTTGTTGCTTGTTCCTACTTTTATCTAAACGGGTAAAGGCTTGGAAGATACTTTCTTCATCCTCGCCATCAATACCACAACCATCATCGCTGACCGAAATAATGAGTTGATTATTTTGTATGTTCGCTTTGATTTCAACTAAGTTATCGGCGTAGCGAATAGCATTAGTAATTAAGTTTTGGCTGGCTCTTTCTATTAGATGGCCATTACATAAACAAAAAAGTTCATCTTGTAGTTCCAGTGTTAGCATTTTATCTGTGCTGTGCTGCGCTTTTGCTTCGCTACTTAATCTAAACACTTATTTAGAATTCTGGCGAATAATCATGGCTAATAGTTGCGCTTTATTTACGGTTTAGGTAGAAAAATTATTAGAATAATCCTTTAAACCAAGTCCAAATACCAAATGAAAAATTTGGAAATATATCAATTCCTAAGGCGGACTTTATCAAATACAGAATAAGTAAACCTAATCCTGTGCACAGCAGTAAAAAGGTACTAATAAATAGAGCCTGACCCATTAATGATATCTGTTTTTCTTTTCTTGATAAGTCCCTGTGGTTTTTTCCTGTCAGAAATACATAATAAAAACGCCATTTATAAAACGGAATTTTAAAAGTTCCTCTTAAATCTATAGAATGTCGACCCCAGCTTCTAGAGCCTAAAATAGTGAATAAATGCGTTAATTGCTCATCATTAAAGCTATCAGCAACACTCTCCGGCATCTTTTCTAGGATGCCTTTAATTGTTTGTTCGTCTCTAATGTTTTTCTTTAACGGAGGCAATATTAAATCCTTTTAATCGGAGGAGCTTAAATTATATTATTATTCAGTAAATATCAGCAACTAATATCTTCTTACGGTGCTGTCCTTTGACACTGATTTCTGGTATTTCAGTTGTTATTGGTAACCGAACTAATATTGATAGTTGTTCCGGTATCACGCAGCTTCATGAGTGATAATACGCTTTGCATCCCATTGAGCGATAATCACCTAATGCACGTAATAACGCTAGCCTAGCCAATAAGAAGAGTGCACCTTTCATACTTTACTCACAAGGACTCTATTCTAGGTGCTAACTCAATGTAAGGTGTCAGTCATTAGTGCAATGGTGCAGTAAAACCTCGCGTTTTATTAACTTAGAAATACGACTTAAAAATTCATAGCTATACTTGAATTATGATTAAAGTTCTAGTTATTACATATCAAACGGATGTTACAGATTATTTCTGTATCCCTTTATTCTATATGTCACTATTTCCGCATTTCTAACGAAGATTAACATGCCGTTGAAGGTTATCTATGCTTATTTGGGAAGTGATACATCCAAGTTAAAAAATGACCAATAGCAACTATTCACACAATCTAAAATAATGAACCATTCTTTGTAAGGTAAGTCGCAATATGAGTGTTGATAATGCCTAAGATTAATAAAATAAGTAAACTTTTATCCTCTAAAATATTGCGTTCACGCTTTATGGTAGAAGTTATTCTTATTGTATTGGCAGCCCTGGCGATATTTTGGTTTGCTCAAGAATATGATGCCTTTGAGTTCCTAGTCGAAGAGTCTCGTAAACATGAGGATTGGGAATTAGACGAATTATTTACCTTGTTAATGATTTCTGCTTTTGCCTTCTTATTTATCACTATTCGCAATGGACGTTATTTAAAATTAGAAATAAAACGACGTTTAGAAGCTGAAAAAGAGATTAAAACACTCGCCTTTTTTGATAGCTTAACAGGCTTACCGAACAGAGATTTATGCCATAATCGTTTAGACCATATTCTTATACATGCCAAAAGGTCTAACAGTTCAGCTGCTATTTTATTTATTGATTTAGATAGTTTTAAAGCAGTTAATGATACCTATGGCCATGATGCGGGTGATTACGTGCTTAAAGAAACTGCTACCAGAATGTCAAACCGTTTACGTAGTGATGATACGCTTGCTCGAATTGCGGGTGATGAATTTATGGTTATTTTAGAGAGCCTTTCTAGTCCAAATAATGTGAGTAATTTAGCTGAAAAGTTGATTGAAGTAATTGAACCGCCTTTTATTGTCGATGGCCATGAAGCTTATATAGGATTAAGCATAGGAATTGCCATTTACCCGGGTGATGGTGAAACAGCTACACAGCTGATCAAAAATGCGGATACAGCCATGTATCATGCTAAAGATTCAGGGAAAAATACCTTTCGATTCTTTTCCAGTGAACTTGATCAACAAGCAAAAACAAAGTTACAAATCAGCAACCAATTACGCCAAGCTATGGATCGCGATGAATTTACCCTTCATTTCCAACCAATCATCGATACCGGCACACATCAGATTAAAGGTGCAGAAGCGCTTTTACGTTGGAATAATACTTTATTAGGTAATGTTCCCCCTGATATTTTTATCCCTATCGCAGAAGACACCGGCCTTATTTCTGCGATTGGTGATTGGGTTTTATCACAGGCTTGCCATCAAAATAAAGGATGGCATATTGCCGGCTATTCAGAACTGGTTATGTCAGTGAATATGTCTGTACGTCAACTTGAGTTAGAAAATTATGCGGCTACTGTGCATGCCTGTTTAATTGATAGTAAATTAGCAGCAAAATATCTTGAGTTAGAGTTAACCGAAACGACTCTTATGAAAGATATCGATGTGGCGACACTTCGAATAGAACAGTTAAAATCGTTAGGTATCTCGATTTCCCTTGATGATTTTGGTACCGGTTACTCTTCGATGAGTTACTTATGTAAACTCAATATAGATCGCATTAAGATAGATCGTAGTTTCATTCGCTTTATCCCTGAAAGTAAGGATGATGTTATCACAGCAAATGCCATTATTTCACTCGCCAATAATCTCAACTTTAAAGTTACTGCGGAAGGTATCGAAACCCTAGAGCAAAAAATATTTATTGATTCGACAATTGTTGATTCAGTACAAGGCTTTTATTACAGTAAAGCCGTAACAGCCACTGAATTTGAGTTACTGTTAAAGCAGCCTAGTGTGTTACTTCAAAAGGTTAATTAATTCACCACTACCTTCTATTTCTCATTAAAGTGTTTGAAATGTCATGATTAAACTAAAAGTCCCCTTTATATTTTCTTAGTGTCTTCTGTGAATATCTACAAAGGCAACAGTAGGATATAGACTCTACACGTAATGATACCAAGCAGAGATACTTAATTTTATTGAAATGCTTTACAATCCTAGCAAGTGCCATTTATAAATAGGATGGCTCCGAGTTTAAAGTAATCAAGCGAACTTCCTTGGTTGGAACATTACATGGAACATAGAAATAACCATAACTATAGTACTTAAGGATGGTCAACCATACATAGGTACAGGCACACCCTGAGGTAGTAAAATAATCACAGCTGTATCTCAGCAACTGGTTAATATCTTATATTTTAAAATGAATATTGCTGAATAAGTTATGAGTCTTCGACGCTATTGGAGTAATAAGTGCCTACATTGAAATCTAAACGTTATAGTCTCAGTGAATTAGATGAGATAAATGAGCTAATCATACCGTTAAAAGCACTAGCAGACAGAGAACGTGCGGCTATCTATGGTTTAACGGGTATGGTTTACACACCCTATATAGATGATTATATGCAGGCTAGTATAAAGAAAGCTGAAATGCTTACTTGTTTAAAAAGACAAGGTTTATTGGCGTTGTCTGAGGTAGAGATAATTAGCGCAGCATTAGACTTATTATATAAAAGAGCAAAAAATAATGCGGTTGTTGAGTATGATGGTCATTCTTACCAGCGCCGATTCACTCCGCTAAAATTAAGCAAGTCAGGCAAAGTTGTTCGCACCTGGGCAAGATTTTGGCTTTTACAATTGGCGAGTGGCAGGGTAGACCCTGTTTGGGAGTCTGAGGTACGAGAGATTTGGCCAACGTATTTTGTAATCAAAGGGGTCGATATTTAGAGTAAATGAATATCACTCTATCATTTATCCAGTGAGCGATTTACTTTGCGTTAATTCTTGAGCTAAGTTTAAAGCCACTGTTTCTATATTGCTGTGGCGTTTTTTTAAATAGTATTTTAAAGGCGTAAATAAAAGATGAATCGGCATTATAGCCGACGTTAAACGCTACTTCTTGCACTGAAAGCGACGTTTAGAGTAAGTTTAACGATGAAACTAATCTAAGGTGTTGGCGCCACAGCGGAAAGCTCATACCGAGCTCTTTGGTGAATAACCTTGATAATGTTCTTTCCGATGCCCCTACCTGTTTTGCCCAGTCAGATAGTTTTGTCGTTAATGTCGGGTCGTCCATCAAGGCGTTAAAAATACTCATTAGTCTCCTATCACTTGGTAGGAGCAATGCCATATCGTAACACTCACCAGCACGAATTTGATCACTAAGTACCGTCAATAAGGCAGATACTACAGAGATCGGTGTATTTTTTTCCGTGACTGAATCTTTTATCTGTAACAGCAGCTCCCTTAAAAAAGGGCTGACTGATACTGCTTTGGTTTGCAGCGGAAACAGATTATTTATTTCAGGGTTTAAATAAATACCAATAAATTGAGTGTCAGTCATAACAAATGACTCATGTTCGGTATTAGCTGGAATAAATAACATACCGCTGTTTGGCACAATAAATTGAGTATTTACCACTTTGGTTTGCAGAATGCCTTGGAAGGGAAAAATTACTTGGTGCCAAGGGTGCTTATGCCACTCATCTACATAGCCTTTGGGCATAGCAATGACTTTAGCGATGGCTTGGAAATTAGCCTGCTCACTTATTAAGGTATTGGCAGATTTAACATGGCGGGTTGTCATTGTTTATTGTCTTAATGTAGATATTGCTACGCTAAAACCAATGATAGCATAGCTTATTAATTCGTTTGGTATCAGTTAGTCAATATGACAGATAACATGAAGGAGATAACTATATGCAGATACATTTTATAATCCATGAAGCCTATGAAGGCTCTGGAGCATTTTTAAGTTGGGCGAATGAACATGGCTATGCAGTTACTTGTACAAGAGTATATTTGCAAGAGAACTTACCTGAAGATATTCAAGCGATTGATTTATTAATTGTATTAGGTGGCCCACAATGCCCTGCTACCACCCAAGAAGAATGTCATTATTTTAGTGCGGAAAAAGAAATAAGCTTTATTCGCCGCTGTGTTGAAGTCGATAAAGCCGTTATGGGAGTCTGCTTAGGTGCTCAGTTAATTGGTGAAGCACTTGGGGCAAAATTCGAACAAAGTCCACACAAGGAAATAGGTTATTTTCCCATAGAGTTGACTGAATCAGGTAGGAAACACCCTAACTTCTCACATTTTAATGCCATTGAAACTGTCGGTCATTGGCATAATGATATGCCGGGTTTAACGCCTACAAGTTATGTGTTGGCGACCAGTGCAGGTTGTCCAAGACAGATAATTGAGTACTCGCCTTTGGTGTATGGTTTTCAATGTCATTTAGAATTTACGGCTGAATCAATCACAGAATTAATTGCGGTATCAGCTGATGAATTCGAAACGACCGATCATCATAACTATATACAAAATCCGGAGGGATTAATGGCTAACAGTAGTTTGTCTATGAACGCCTTATTATTCGAATTCATGGATAAGTTAATGGTTTCTTATGCTAAAAATAGCGTAGATAGGATGGTATAAAATTTCGCTGAAATAAAAGCTAGCTTATCAGGTCTTATTGGCACTTATTTTGTTAATGCGCTCAGGATTTTTATGAAGTCACTTCATATGAACATTTCACTACTTTTACTTGGTCTTTCTACAGCACTCTTAGGTTTAAGTATGCTGCTGTTGGGCCCTCATAAACATATAACCTTAACGACTGACTTTTATCTCATCTCCGGTTTATTACCTGCCAAAGTATTCAATTTAGTGGCTGCGGTGACTTTTATCGCTAGTGCAATTTTGGCTTTTCTATCGATAACTAAAGATAACTTGAGGTCTGTTTTAGGTGGTTTACTAATCGCGATAAGTATAGTGCCTTTAGGCTCGCTATTGAGTAACTCTATGTGGATAGCATCGATGGGCGGTTTTCCTGTTATAGGCTCAGGGCAAGGTGTTATTAAGTATTTCGCCTTGTTATCGATAGGCATAATGCTAACAAAGCGCCCTATGTCTTTGTTGTTGTCTGCCTGGCTAAGTATTATTCCTGTTTTACTGGTATTGCTTTGGATTGGTGGTATGAAGTTCACTCTCCTTGAAGCACAAGGCATAGAATCCTTGGTCAAAAGTTCTCCTTTTATGGGCTGGATGTATGACTTTTTTAGTATTCAAACAACCTCAAATATCATAGGTATTTATGATTTAATCGCTGTGGTAGCTTTAATTTTAGCTATCTACTATCCAAAATTTGCAATGCCAGCAATTGTTATGTCAGCCATGGTTTTTGTTGTGACTCAGACATTTTTAATAAGTTTTTCTGGTTCATTATCAAATGAAACATTACTATCAACGACAGGACATTTTCTCATTAAGGATTTATGGTTTTTGGTCTGTCTGTTTTTTTATTATTCAGCGTTAAAACAGTTACCCTCAAAGTCATAAGGTTACCTATGCAAAACAAGCACTACCTAACGAATATTTACTGCGGCAAAGTAGCAACACGCTACGGCATGGAAACAGCTATAGATAAACAGCCAGTTAAAGCCAGCTTGTATTTATCACTTGAAGGGTTGGCAGGTGATGAGTGTGGAGACAAGGTTCACCATGGTGGACCTGAGCGCGCATTGCATCAATATCCGGCTGAGCATTATGCTTATTGGCAGGACAAATACTCTAACAAAGTGGACTGGCAAGCTGCGGGTATGGGTGAAAACCTTAGCTCAGTAGGTATGACAGAGCATAATGTTTGTGTGGGCGATCGCTATCAGTGGGGCGAGGCTATTATCGAAGTGAGTCAGCCACGCTCACCTTGTTTTAAACTAAGCGAACGTTGGGATATTGAAAATTTTTCAGTGGATATGCAAGAGGTTAGTCGATGTGGATGGTTATACCGGGTTATTCAGCCAGGTATGGTCAGTGTTGATGAACCTTTGCAGTTAATTGCTCGAGTTGAAAACGCCATGACGGTTAATGCGGTATGTGAGACATTTTTCGGTGACCCACTCAATAAAGAAAAGCTGTTAATGTTAAGGCAGCAAAGTAAGTTATCTGATTCTTGGATGAATAGAGTTGTGGAGCGCTTAGCAACTAACGAAGTAGAAAGTTGGAATTTCAGGTTGTTTGGTCATGCCTAGCAGGCAATCACAGTTGATAATTAAATTGAGTTAACACTACCGTATAAGTCGATAGTAAAACCGCGTTGTTGGGCATAATCTTGCGGTGTTAATCCAAGTTGTTTTTTTAAATAACGAATCAAGTGTGGTTGGTCACTAAAGCCAAATTGATATGCAATGTCGACCCAATCTATCTCGCTTTGCTTTCGCTGATAAAGAAACTCTAATATTGCTTCTAGGCGGTTCATAGATTGACACTGTTTCAGCGTTAAGCCAGTTACTGTTAAAAAGCTGCGCTCTAACGTGCGTTGAGAGCAATGTAGAATATCTCCTAATTGATTAATTGCTGTATTAGACAGCAGTGGCAGTATTCGCCGAGTCGTTTCACTATGGTTATCTTCGTGGCATGTTAACAGCCAAGGCTGAGACAAGTTATCTAATAGTGTGCAGCAATCATCAGGTTCATTTCTCGCTAACTCAAGCAATACATGTTCATTTATCTGATTATTATTACCGAGATTACAATTACTTTGGTTGCTCCTCTTTAAATTAATGTCATTTAAAAAAACATCGTCAAAGTTAATGGTCTTAATCCCATTGATTAATGTTTGCATAGCTTTTCCTTGCAAGGCATTAAGCTTTGGCAATGAATAGAGTGCGCCTACATGAAATTTAATACCAATACAGGCAACCGCTTTAGAGTGATCTAATGTGTAGGTTTTTTCATAAGGATTTAACCAATGACTACCTTCAACTTGAATCACTCCTTTATCACTCTTGTATTGAAAACTTTGCGCGGGCAGCGTTATTATTAAATGCGCCGCAGGATCAGGATTAAGCTTGGGGTAATCATTGCCTTCAGTATTGGGCAACTTCTCAAGGAACCAATAACAATCAATATATTTAGCAAGCTGTCGATTCTTAGGAGTTTTCAACCAATGTATCATCACACACCTTAGGGCTTTCGTTTAAACCACTTTAAGCTAAACAGATTAAATAGCCAAGTATCTTCAAGTAGCTTGGGCATAGTAGAGTTTTTCTACTCTTGGCTAAATTCAAACTGCACGATACGGTGAGTTGAGGTGAAGCCGGCATGAATAATGGATTTTTGAGCTGCAATATTACTACTCTCAGTTGAACAAATCGCTTTTAGCCCTTGATTGTCAGCATGTTTTGTCAGATATTTTAATACCTTCTGGGCTAAGCCTTGTCCGCGTGCTGACTTGGCAACTATCATACCTAGATCTGCGTATTCAGTTTGATATTGATCGAATAATCGACACTCTCCTACTGCCAACAGTTGCCCTTTAAACCAGTAACCAAAGAGTTCCTTACGTGCAATTAAATTACCATAGTATTGAGTTAACCATTGCTCTGGGGCGCCAATATTAGTCACGGAAAAGCTGACAAATTCACTTAACTGTTCAGCACAAGCGAGTTTCATGTCAATACTTTCAATTTGATCCTCAATCAACTTAGGTGCGTGCTGGTACATCAAAGCATTCACTTTAAAGTTCACTGAATTATCCAAAGATAAAGCCAGATAACTCGGCTCGGCAGTGCTGACAAATGCGCCTTTGACTTCGCCGATGATTGAACTGTTTTGCTGAGCAATTAATGTAAATAATTCTTGAGAAAATTTATGATAATTTGGCTCAATATAAAATTGCAGCAAGTAACTTTCATCATTAACGCAACAAAAGCCAACGAGGCTTTGCTTCACATAAAAGCCAAAGTGTTTAGCCATAGGCACAAAACCAAAGTGCCACATGCCATCGAGAGGAGCTATAGCGCTGTTAAAGTACGCTTCTTTTAGTGCGGTTAATTCGCTTAGTGATTCAATTGTTTTAATCTTAATCATTATTTACTACCTAGCGTTAAGTCATTTCTATATTGCTAATCTTAAGGGGTAAAGAAAAGTAAAGATTGAATAAAAGCGACAACCAACTTTTACTTTGTGGTTATGCACAGGAAATATTTGCTTACCTTAAAAAAGTAATAATATTAATCGCTTAATTGTTGTTTTTATACTTCCCCCTTAAAATTGTCTTTTTTATTATTAACCAGGACGGTTTTATGCGCGCTGCTTCAAGCTTGGCTGCTTTATCATTATATATCATGACTTTTCCGCTACTCGCGAAAACAACTAATCACCAGTTTATTGAAAAAATAGACACTGTTTTTGCTAATAAATTTTTGCCCAATGCACCTGGTTGTTCGGTTGGTGTTATAAAAGACAGTAAATTGGTGTTTGCTAAAGGCTACGGGCTGGCTAATTTAGAGCATGATATTCCACTTTCAGCAGACTCAGTGTTTAGAATGGCGTCAGTGTCTAAGCAGTTTACTGCAACAGCCGTGCTGTTATTAGCTGATGAAGGATTGATTGATTTACAGGAAGATATTCGCACCTATTTACCTGAACTCGCTGACTATGGCTCAAAAGTAACAGTAAATGCTATGTTAGGGCATTTTGCTGGCATGGGTGATTACGATATGGTCGGTGACTCATACGAGGGCAAAGCAAAAGGTCAGCACAGTACTCTAAAATCGGCTGCAGGCGGAGAGTTTAGACTTGGCAATGAAGACTACCTTTCAATTGATGAGTTCTATCAAGTAGTTAAAAAGTTACCATTAAAACGCAAACCAGACACGCAAATGGAATACAGTAATTTTGCATATTTTCTTTTATCTATGCTGGTTGAAGAGCGTAGTGGTATGACATTGCGGGAGTACTCTGAAAAAAATATTTTCAAACCTTTAGGTATGAAGCATACTTTTTTTAGTGATGATGCTAATGAGATTGTTATAAACAGAGCCTCAGGTTATGCACCATTAAAATCAGGAGGGTATGAGACTAATATGACTAATCTTTTTTGGGTGGGTGATGGCGGTTTACATACCAGCATTACCGAATTACTGCTTTGGGATCAGCAGTTCTACAGCCCTCAGCTTGGTAAAAATCCACAAGAATTCCTTAAAAAAATGCTAACACCTAACAGTCAACATCAACTTGGCGGTCAATTTTACGCTAATGGTCAATTTGTAAAACCAATGGAGAATATGACCAAGTATGCACATTCGGGTGGTTGGTTAGGCACTTCAACCTATTACGCTAGAATCCCCGAAGAAAAGCTCTCTGTCGCGGTATTGTGTAATGATGTTAGCCAGAACCCCGGGAAATACAGTAATCAAATATTAGATAGTTATTTTGACTAATCTATTTATCGGTGTACTAGGAGTGACGGGTTAAGCAGTATAACCCTATAATGATTTGAAATAATACCGCTAAAAAAGGCCAGTATCAAAGCTGGCCTTTGTTCTACAAAATTCATGCTTGAATGGATTAAATTTCTATTCATATGAAGGGTTTCTGGTTCGAAGCCTAGGTTTTGATAAAAGCCTTGTGCTTTGTGATTATGTGCAAATACCTCAAGGTGTAATAAACGATAACCTTGTTCTTTAGCCCAAGCCTCGGCGGCTTTTATTAAAGCTTGGCCGACACCCATGCCTTGTGCTTTTGGTGATACCCCAAGTAAAGGCACAGTAGCGCAAGCTTCTCCTGAGATCTCATCTTTTCTAGAACAGCTACGAATAAAACCCAATGCTTGATTACCTTGCTCAGCAATGAAAGTAGCTTGCTGTGGTGATGTGTTTGCAAAGACCTCAGTAAAATAATCATCTTGCATCTTTTGCACTACCGCCTCGCTATGCCATGGCATACCTGCTACTTCAGCTAAAATAGGCGACAGTTCAAAAATGAAGGTGCGGTCTGTATCCTTAGCTGTTCGAATCCTAAAATTATTAGTCATATTATTTCTTTAGTTGTTACTTCTTGGGGATAAATATAACTCCCAAGTTAATATTTTAACACTATATTATACTTACCAGCTTGCCCAAGCCATACGCCACCATAAGCCAAATAAACTCACATAACCTGTGGTGAAATTAACCAGTTCACCTTGGGAAATCACCATCACTAAAGGCGTGACTTGCACACCTAATGACTGAGCCATGCGATTATTATTGTCATTGATAACATTAAATTGATACTGCTGTTCGTTCATATAGGCCTGTAAAGTTTCATTATTACCCGATTGCATGGCAACACTGTAAGTTGGGTAATACTCTGAAATGGTATTAATCGAAGGACTTACCACGGAGCAAATAGGACACCAAGTGCCCCAAAAGTATACCAACACGGGCTGTTCAAAACTCAATGCTTTTAAATCAATGACTTCGTTAGTTGTGGTCTTTCCCTGTAAAGCGGGTAGCGCTTGTCGGTCAATATCTTTAGTTCGCCACGTATCTACGGCAAAGCTCATGATAAGGAAAATCACACTAAAAATAGCGATTTGTTTTAACCAATACTTCATTTATTTGATCACCTGGATAGAAATTTTATCTGATTACGCTGAATTAGGTCGCCGCTTACTAACTCCAGAATAAACAATTATATTAATAGGGGATATTTTAATTTGTAATATAGCTGTGTTGCTCTAGATGTTTCCTAACTGAATTTTACATTTATTCGAGACCCAGATAAAAACGAGGTTGAGTTTCAGCATCCTAAAAAGTAGCATGTTGCTGATAAAAGTGGATTTAAAAAGTATTACGGAGTATGTATGAAAATAGAAGTGATAGAAAACCCAGAGCAAGCGTTGATTGATTTTCTTGATAAACAAATTGCGGATTTCAATTGGGCTAATTGGGAAGTCAGCAAGCGTTTACCATTGGCTGTACAGGTTAAAAATGATCAAGGAGAAGTTGTTGCTGGCGCCGCCGCTCGCACTTTTGGTGATTGGTTATTAATAGATACTTTGTGGGTTTCAGAGGCGTTACGTGGGCAAGATGTTGGCAGTAAGATTCTAACAGAGCTGGAAATGGCCGGTAAAAAACGCGGTTGTGTAAAGTGCTTGTTAGATACATTAAACTTTCAAGCGATGCCATTTTACCAAAAGTATGGTTATGAAATACAGTGGACTCAAGAGGGCTACCCTAAAACTGGTTGTAAATATTTTATGGTTAAAGTGTTGTAAAAAGCTATTTAGGGCATTTGTGTTGTTATCTTTGTACTACCTTGAACTTATGATCTTGCCAAGAAACAAAAGAACTACCCTAATATTTTTTATGAGAATAATCTGACCAAAAATAGTGAAGCAGATGTTTCTTACATAACGGTATTTCACTTCAGTGACGCCTTACAGCCGATATCGCTCTTTAACTGTGATCAAACAGCGGTTAAAGAAGGTTAGTGCTTAGTTCACAGTTAGCTGTACTACTTAATATCTAAAGCCTGCTTGTTTAGTGTACGCAGGCTTTTATTATTGAAAGAGAAAATATTTTTCTTGCATAGGTGCGACACTTGTCGCAGTATGTGCTGGTAATTCAATTATCAAGACAAAATATGCAACCGACCGCCCCTGAACTCGAAATATTAAAACAGTTATGGCATTCGCAGCCCAAAACAGCGCGCGAGCTTCATGATGAAGTCGAAGATATACTCGGCTGGAGTTACTCATCTACTCGTAAAACCCTAGAGCGAATGGGTGATAAAGATTTGGTTGTGATGGAATTTTCCGGCAATAAAAAAATCTATTTTGCCCAAGTTGATAAGGTAAAAACCTTAGCGGCCTTTGCTCAAGATTTTGCCAAGCGTGTTTTTGAAATAGATGGACCCTTACCCGTTGCCATGTTTACTGATAGCCGTTTAATCGATGATGACGAAATTGCCGATCTTGAGAAATTACTGAATGATTTAGAGCAAGGCTCACCAAAAAGTCAACAAGGTGAATAGTCATGTTTGAGCAACTACTTTCCGGCAGTATTTTATTTCAGTTAGCCATTTTTCTCGTCTGGAGCGGCATTTTTTCAGCATTAGCTTTTGTCATAGGTAAAATATTTCCCCAAATTATGCAATGGAGTAGGTTTTGGCAAGCTTGGTTGGTGGTAGCACTACTGCCGTTATTGCCAATTTATTTCAAACATACAAATGCCATTATTCCAGAACAACTAAAAAGCGCTTTTGCTGGCTCACAGCAAAGTTTGTTACAACATTCGAATTCAATGGTTAGTCAATTGGAGGGGAGTGGTGAAGTACAAACGTTAATCTCTTTAGTTTTTTTGGTATTAGGGCTAGGTGTTTGTTTTTCATTGGTACGTTTTTTTCTGAGTTTAGTCAAAGTAAAACAATTAGTTAATAAAGCGAGCGTTATAACGGCTCTAAACGACTTTCGCTTTAGCGAAGTACAGAAAAATATCATTGCAACTAAACACATTAAAGTATTGGTGACCGAGCGTTCAGTATCACCCTTCGTTTTTGGTTTTTTCAGAGTGAATTTAGTGTTACCCAAGTCTGTTTTTACTATGCCAGCAGCACAGCAATGCATATTAATTGATCATGAATTAATGCATGTTAAAAGACAGGACCCTAAGGCTGTAATCTTATTTCGCTTCTGTTCTTCTCTGTTTTGGTTTAACCCTTTCATTAGTTATATGGAAAAACGTTTTTTACAAAGTATGGAATTAAATTGTGATAGTGCGGTTATTGCAGCAGATCCCGAAAAAAAACTTACTTATGCACGTGCGCTAATTACCAGTTTAAAGCTGAATAAAAGTACTTTTGAGAGCGGTTTAACAAGTTATTTTTCCGGCCCTAGTTTTAATAAAAAAGACTTTGAGAATAGAATTAAGTTGGCGATGTCAAAACAACCGACTAAACGATTTGGTTGGACAGCTCGACTGGTGTTAATTACTTTTTCATTTTTTATCACCTTTATCGCCATGGCAGCGAAACCTTTTTTCTTATTATACAATTTTGAGCCATTAACTGTTGAGGGGGTGATACCTGTGCTAAACGGTAAAATTTCTTCTGGTTATGATGATATTAGTGATTTTCGAGGTAGTAGGCCGCATCAAGCCATTGATTTCGCTGCACCCATTGGTACTAAGGTGGTGGCCAGTTTCTCGGGGTGGGTGATTATTGCGGATGATGTCACCTTGCATCAAAATTATGGCAAGGTGATATTGATTGAGCATCAAGGAGAAAGCCAAAGTTTATATGCACACCTAAATAGCTTTTCTGTTGAGTCTGGTCAATATATTTCAGCGGGCGAGACTATTGGTACTGTAGGTGCAACGGGGCGAGTGACAGGGCCACATTTACACTTTGAGGTGCTGAAGAATGGTAAACATGACAACCCCAATAAGTACTTAGATTTAGCAAGCCCTGCAAAGCAAGTAGGTAAATTATGATGAAAAATCGCTTGGCTGGTGTTGGCTATTTTTTGGCAGGGTTGTTAATAGCAAATGTCTTTATAACAAGTCAGGTTTTAGCTGGCGCTTTATATACTGGTTTTCCTGAAACAATTAAACCGACTGAAAAGTATGTTTTTTATTCCCATGGTTTAATTGTTGAGGGCGATAATTTGATGCCGATAGACAATCGTTGGGGAGTTTATGATTTTATTGCGGTAAGAAAAGCGTTAGCTGATCCTGATTATAACCTTATTTCCTACCACCGACCGGATAAAACAGTGCCAGACGAGTTTGCTGAAAAGCTGGCCACTGATGTAAGAAAACTATTAAAGGCGGGAGTCAAAGCAGAAAATATTACCTTGTTAGGCTTTTCTCGTGGTGGTGAAATCACCTTACTTGCCTCTGACAAACTTAGGTTAGATAAAATAAATACTATCTTATTGGCTGTTTGTGGCGGTTTTGTTAAAGAACATAAAGAATACCAAGGTTATGGCAATGTTTACTCTATTTATGAAACGTCAGATTTTGCTGGCTCTTGTCAGTTCTTAACAGATAAAAATAGCAACATACACTCATTCCAAGAAGCAACTATCAGTACAGGCAAAGAGCATGGAGCTTTTTATCAACCATTGCCACAGTGGTTACAACAAGTAAAAACCTGGGTAAAACAAGTAAAATCCAAACCGAACTAATGCTGAAGTAATGATTCTCTAAAATTAGAACACTTCAGCAAACATAAACAGCACAAAAACCAGAGACATAACCATTTATTACCCTCGAAGAAGGGACCAGGGAGTATTATGCTTAAAATATTAAAAGTAGCCATAGTAACAAGTTTTTTTTACTCATTAGCGCAACCGATAAATGCCTATGCGGGGGCTATATTTGAGCGCTTGCCAATACAAATAAACGCCGATGAAAAATATGTGTTTTATTCTCATGGCCTTATTGTTGAAGGCACAAACCCAACACCAACAAATCCGCGCTGGGGTATATATGATTTTCCTAAGGTAAAAGCGGCGTTAGCAAGTGAACGTTACAATTTGATAGCTTATCACCGCGAAAAAAAGACTAAACTTAGGGAGTTTGCTCGTAAGCTAGCAGCTGACGTTGACTTACTTATTAAGCGTGGGGTAAAGCCGGAAAATATTAGTCTAGTTGGCTTTTCTCGAGGCGGTGAAATTACCATATTGGCGTCGAGTTATATCAAATCAACGGCTATTAATATCGTCTTGTTGGCAACATGTTCAGATTTTATGAAAGGTCACCCTGAGTTTACTGTGGTTGGTAACTTTCATTCAATTTACGAAACCACAGATGGTAATGGCTCTTGTCAGTTTATAATTGAGCAAAGTGATAAGGTAAAAACCATGCAAGAAATAGCTATTAGTACTGGCGAAGAACATGGTGCCTTTTATAGACCCTTGGCTGAATGGGTTGTGCCAGTTAAAGCTTGGTTAGAGGGCTAAATTATTTTGTTACATATAAGGGGCTATTGTTGTTTTACTTTAGCCTCTACTATTGCGACTAGTATTATTTATCCAAATAAAAATAAGTGTTTATGAACAATTTATGAAGAACTCATCAATATTACAATCCGTTAGCATAACAGCAGTTATGCTGATAGCCAGCTTAGTTATAAGCTCTACCAGTCAGGCACAAACAGCTAATACTCAGGGGGCAGAGTGGGGCGAATATTTTAAGAAATATAACGCGAAGGGCACCATAGTTGTGCTTGATAAGCGTACCAAAGACAATAAAAGCTATGTCTTTAATCAAAAACGAGCAGAACAGCGTTACTCTCCCGCCTCAACTTATAAAATTCCTCATAGCCTTTTTGCCCTAGATGCAGGTTTGGTTAACAATGAATTTCAAGTATTCCCTTGGGATGGTGTAAAAAGAAGTTACTCACCCCATAACCAAGATCAAAACTTACGCTCGGCCATGCGTAACTCAGCGGTTTGGGTTTATGATATTTTTGCAGAGCAGCTTGGAGATGAAAAAGCGGGTCATTACCTGAAGAAAATAGCCTATGGTAATACTGATACAACTACTGCAAAAGGTAGTTATTGGATTGCTGGCAAGCTTGCTATTTCAGCCTATGAACAAATTGATTTCCTCGAACGCCTTTATAAAAATGAACTGCCGTTTAAAGTCGAACACCAGCTATTGGTGAAAGATATTATGGTAGTTGAAGCGAAAGAAAATTGGATGTTACGTGCTAAAACTGGTTGGCAAGGTAAGCATGGTTGGTGGGTAGGTTGGGTGGAATGGCCAACAGGACCCGTGTTTTTTGCTTTGAATATAGATACCCCTGAACGAATGAAAGATGTCTATAAAAGGCAAGCTATCGTTAGAGATATTTTAATTTCAATAGAAGCGCTACCAAGTACCTAACATAGAAGCGCTTCTTCCCTTTAATGGGACTGCTGTCCCTATGATGATACTTCCTTAACCTCCTGTGATTTTTAAAGGTATATAAAACAATGAAGTAGATGTTGGCATATATTTGGCAAACATATGATTAAGTCATTATAAGTAAATGTTGCTAGCTACATTTTCAAAGAGTAAATATGCAGATTCACATTATTGTTATCGTTGTTTTATTTATTACCTCTTTTTCAGCAAATGCAGGAGGTAAGATAAGCTCAATAAAAACTGCACAACTTATTCAGCAATTAAAGCTAAATACTGAACGCTATGGTGTGGTTGGGCAGTCGGTACAAATACTGAAAAACAACAAGCTCATTTATCAGGGGAAATATGGCTTTGCCAATAAAGAGTTATCTGTTCCTATTTCTGATAAGCACTTGTTTCCTAGTTATTCTGTCACTAAGTTATTCACCAGTGTCTTGGTGATGAAATTTGTCGAAAACGGAACGATAGATGTAAAAAAATCAATTCGTTTTTACTTGCCATACCTCCCCAAACACTGGCATAAAATTACCGTTGAACATACCTTAAACCATACCTCAGGTATTCCTCGTTACTTTGATGTCGCCATGAAGAAAGGTCGATTCTTACCGACAAAGAAAGCGGTTTTTTTATCCTTGGCTGAAGAGCCAGAGCATTTTGAAATAGACACTGAAAACCGCTACAACAATACTAACTTTCTTATTTTATCGGAAATTTTAGAGTCCCAAACGGGTAAGTCTCATCAAGCCCTCGTTCAGGAATTTATCATCAAGCCGCTAGGGCTAGACAATACCGGCCATGCCAGCGCTAAAGCAGTAATTGCTAATATAGTCAGTAGCTATCAGGGTAAAGAAGGAGTTCTGCTAAAAAATAATGATATTGATTGGCCTGAGTATACCTTTTCGCATTCAGGGTTATATAGCACGGCAGAAGATTTGAATGCCTTTATGACAGGGTTGGTAACAGGAAAGCTTGTTTCTTCAGATAGTTTCAAGAAAGTGCAACAGCCGATGATGTTACTCAATGGCCAGCAAGGTGAATATGCATTTGGTTTCGAATATGGACACAGAGATGGGTATCACCAGATAGGTCATGATGGCGGCAATAGGGTAAAAATACGACACTATTTTAGCAATGATCCTAACCAAGATAATTATACTATTGCCTATTTGACTAACGGAAACGCCCATAGTGTATGGACCGATATTTTAGCTGATAGCTTGATGGCTATAGTTGATCCCCAACTATTTAAGATGGCGCACCTTTCTCAACAATTTATTTCGGCAGTATTAGCCCAAGATAATCAAAACTTGCAAGCTGTCTATGAAGATTTAAATAAGGTCTTTGATGAGCAATCTGCCATTGAATATTTTATTTGGTATAACGCTTACGGTGTTAGGTATTCTGCTGGGCTACAGGCATCGCTCCCCGGCTTTGAGTGGTTAACCTCAAAGTTCCCAGTCTCTGCAAAAGCATGGCGTAGCCTTGGAGGAATATGGCAGGCGATTGGTAATCAAGAAAAAGCACTTAAGTGCTACCAAACAGCTCTGAAGTTAGCGCCTGATTCAGACTATGTTATCAAACAAATAGAATTACTGGCTAAGTAAAGATGTAGTGTTCTCAGTAACGGCTCTACAACATAGCTCATAACCAATCACAGTAAGCATCAGCTAATGGAGAAGAAATGAAAAATATCTTAATCGCAGGATTTGCATTTGTGTATTTAACCTTGGCAAGTACCGCTTCTGCTTCAAGTTGTGAGTCAACTTGCCAATTAGACCTTGTTAACTCATATTTTAAAGCCTTAGACAAAATAGCAAAAAAAGGTTCTAGTAGCGCAGATATCGACTTTCTATTGAACACTACGCATGATGACGTTAACTATATTCATGTGGAATATGAGGCAAATTTTACCAAGGACTCATGGCGAAAAGCCTTTAATCGCAATCTTGAACTCGGTGCATATCAAAACGATGAAAGTAATGAGATTCGTGTACTAAATAGTATTCCAGGTAAAAATTATATGGCTATTGAATATGCTCATGGAGTTATTCAAGCTGATGGTAAATGGCAACCGACAGAGCCATTACTTGTTATATTTGGCTTTACCGAGAATAAAATTTCACTCGTCAAAGAGCTGTGGTAAAGATTATCAGTGCAAATAACAAAAAACCGACTTACAAATTGTAAGTCGGTTTTGGATTTTTTATACTAAGCTGTTTCAATTTATTAAAGCTTTTGGACTATCTCATTTCTTAAACGCTCAACAATTTCAGCATCAGGTCCCGCGACTGAAGTATAAACAAAAGTATGGTCTTCAAGCTTTGCACAAGTAATGGATACTTGGTTGTTATTAAACTTACCATAGGTATATTTAGCTTTATCGTATTTGAGATTTCTTCTAATCGACTTAAAGCTTAAGGACTCTAAGATATCTTTACCTTTTAAAGAGCAAAGTTCAGGGTCAATATCTAATATTTTAAAGTCAGTCCACAATTGAGGAGTATAGGTTTTAGTAAGTTCTACTACCTTTTCTTGCGACTCACTTTCTGGGGCTGATAATAAATTAATGAGGGAGTAGCTGGAGTTTGAAGCGAAGTAAATCGCGATTATAAAAATGAAAACAGCAATCTTTTTAGACATATCAATCCTTATATAATCCTTTTGAATGCCTGTAGAACAGACAAATTAAAAGCGACTAATATCACATATTTTCAATACTTTATAAACTAAATGAATAAAAAAAACGGAAACGTATATATTACTCATCATTAATGGTGATTTACTTATCTACTTCCGTTAGTAATACACTGGCAGATATTGCGAAGAAAGCACTTTAAGGAAAAACATGCCGAAATTTAATCGAGAGAGTAACAATGCAGTTTTATTGGCAGGTATATTAGCACTTGTTGTTGGGGTTGGCGTCGCCCGTTTTGTTTTTACATCACTATTACCGGCAATGTTAGAAGACTCAATTAGTATTGCTTTTGCTGGAGTGCTTGCGTCAATAAATTACCTTGGTTATTTATCGGGTTCTATCTTTTCTATTTTTATTAAAGATATACATAATAAGGTAAAGTATTTCCGGTTCGGGTTATTATTATGCGTGGTGTCTTCTTTTGTTTTAGGTATTACGGAACAGAGTACGCTGTGGATTATGGCAAGGTTATTTGCCGGCTTTGGTGCTGCAATGGCGCTTGTTGTCGGCTCATCTATTGTGATGTTAAAGCTCAAATCGACCAATAAAACTAAGGCGATGGGCATACATTTTAGCGGTTTAGGCTTTTCAATAGTTATTACTGATCTCGTGATGCGCGGTGTGTTTTATTATGGCGGAGACTGGAAGGATGCATGGCTAGTCTTGGCAATAATAGGCGCTTTTTTATCATGTTATCCAGCTTATATCTTACGATTTGATAAACATCCAACTAATGCTGTGGTGAAGCATAAATTAGATAAATCTCTATTTTCGCCCATGGTTATCATTCTTATCTTAGCTTATTTTACTGAAGGCGTAGGTATGGTAGTTCAAGCCACATTCTTGCCTGATATTGTGAATTCGTTAGACGGGCTAGATGGTTATGGCGGTTATGTTTGGTTAGCGGTAGGCATTGCTGGCATTCCATCTTGTATAATATGGATGCGTTTAGCCCATTGGTTTGGCAGTATTAATATAATGATAGTCGCCATGCTTTTACAGATTATCGGAATTTTAATTCCTACCTTTTCGAGTAATATTGTTATGAACCTTATTAGTGGACTGTTCTTTGGTGCGACATTTATAGGTTTAGTGGCATTGTTTATGAATTTTGGCGGTCAGCTTTCAAAGAAAAATCCGGTATTTATCATGGGCGCAATTACATCTGCTTACGGGATAGGGCAAATTATCGCACCATTATATTGTGTAGCATTGATCAAACAATTCAATACCTATAATCAGGCTTTATATTTAACCGCTATAATCGTTGCGTGTGGAATTTTAATGCTGACTTATGCAAAACTTAACTTTAAAGAAGCTAAACAAACTATGCAGTAGTGCTAGCATATGCTATTACAGTGTTAAAGCGTTTTAGGTTAAGCTTAAATATCATAAAGAATGCCAGTTTACTGAGTGTAACCTGGCTTGTTTAGTTGATTTTGCTAGCTGGAAATTAGGTTGACTTAATTTTCGTCATAATTATCAAATTTATTGAATTTGATAATTGACGTTAGCTCTTCGCCGTAAAGGCTACCTTTTTCAGAGTAGCGATCTAATTTTGTTACCAGTACAAAAGGATCATTCGTTTGCACTCTCGTTTGTCTAAACTCAGCAAAAGCACTACTGCGACCTAAAGTACGGTAATAATCTTCAACCGACGCTTCAACAGAGTCATACTTCTTTACCCAAATAGTTTTGTCGCCACGTTTTTGCAGCGCGGCAACTCTAGGTTCATCTTTGTCAAAAGACCAAACACCAAATATATTGTAAGCCACTCTGAAGAAGCGTGAGGTAGCCCAAGAGCTTTCCATAGCTGCTTGTGCAATGGCAATGCTTTTAGGGTGAGGTTTAAGCGCCATCAGTAGTTCGGCATTAGTAGTCGCTTTATATTCTACTTTTAAGGCTTCAATCTTAGCATTGCTTTTACCCGCATCAATGGTCGCTTTAACGTCTTCATATCGAGTCATTAACTTAGTATAAACGGCGTCAACGGCTGGAACGATTAAGGATTTGAATCTGGCTTTTTTCTCTTGTACCGTCATTGTAGGAAGCTCTTCTTCCTTTTGACTAACAGTGTAGATAACCGATGCAATAATAATAAGTATAACTATTGCGATAATGGCTTTGATTTTGTTTGAAGGTAATTGCACCAATAGTCTGCCGAATTATTTGTTAAATTATAGATTTAAGGATGAATTGTAAGATATAAAAGCTGTAAAAACAAAGCTGTATTTAGTTAGGCTAACTATTTAAGGTAGGCGGGTGATAAAATCATCACTTCGTAATATTAGTTTATAGTTTGACTGAAGAGGGAGGGGTTTATGTTTGGATATTTTTTGCTAGCACTTTTGGTGAGTATTTTCTTTGGTTTTTTTTCTTTTTTGTTATTGGTCAACCTCGCGGTGTAGGGGGGACCGCATTGCTGATACTGTTTGTCGGAGGAGCCATTTGGTATATAAATAGAAATAGCCTAGCTCTGATGAAAGAGGGTTATAGGCTATTTCTTATTGAGGTATAACTAGCTAGGCATAGTGATGACTAAAACTATCAACTCCAGCTTGCGCACAGCCCAAATCTTGCTCTGGCGAGCCTGAACTTACGCCAATTCCGCCAACTACGTTGCCATTGAAGGTAATGGGCAAACCACCACCAACGATACACATACGGCCACCTAAAGCGGTATGAATACCAAATAAATTATTTTTATGACCTGGAATACAGGCTTTGTTAAATTCATGGGTGCCTTTACGTGCCGACGCAGCGGTAAATGCTTTATCTTGTGAAATGGTAATACTGTGCACCTTGCCACCATCCATGCGTTCAAAGGCAATTAAATTTCCTGATTCATCTACAACAGCAATACACATGGGCACACCAAGTTCATTGGCTTTTTGTACCGCACCGTCAATTATTGTTTTTGCTTCCGTTTGGTTTAGTCTATTTATTGTCAACATAGTTTCTACTCTTTTAATTTTAAAACTGGTACAGCGCTAGTGAAGTAGTATATTGACGGTGAGCTACTATCTTAGCGGTGTAATCTCCTTAAAGATTACAAAATATCTTTTAACTGGCTTTCTTAACAGGCAGATCGTTTTTAACAAAACCCAGCTCAATGGAGATTGATTTACCGGCTTTGACTAAGTCTTTTATCCATTCATCTCTACGTCGTTCAATAGGTGCTGACACAGATAGTCCGGCGACCACTTCCCCATATCTGTCATATAAAAGCACCCCAATACAACCGACGCCTATTTCAGCCTCTTCGTTATCATAGGCAAAGCCTTGTTCTACACAGCGCATACATTCGCGCTCTAAGCTTTCTATTTGTGAAAATGTTTTACGGGTGTAGGTTGGCAAGTTTGTTCGAAGTGCATAACCTTCAATACCCTCGTGGCCTTCCATGCCCAGCATCATTTTACCTACACCTGTGACATGCAGTGGTGCGCGGCTACCAATAATTTGTTGAACATGCATCATTCTATTGGGAATCGCTTTTTCTACGTAAATAACTACGTCGCCTTCACGTGCGGTAAGGTTGATAGTTTCACCAAATTTATCCCGAAGCTTTTCCATGTAAGGGATCGCTATTTTCTTAAAATCAACGTTTTGGTATTGATAATTACTAAGTCTAATGAGCCGGCCACTTAACTGATACTTGCCTGTGTTGTCGCGGTCAACAAAATGATTATCGATAAGAGAATGTAATATGCGAAAAGCAGTAGATGGTGCCAAGTTAGTATCTGCACTAAGCGCTTTTAATGTTACCGGCATGGTATAGCGTGATATAGCGTCGAGTAATGTAGCTGCTCTATCGATTACTTGAATGCGAGATTCTGGTTTAACTCTAGTCATAATATTACCGCTTATTTTTACTGCTTAGTTTAGGAATCTATTTAATATCAATAAAACAAACTAAGTGATCATTTTAAATGGTTTAAATCTTCCATAACGTCGTTGCTTTCAATCCCAATAGCCAGCTATTGCTCAATCAAGCGCCTTGTTCTAGAACATTTACTTTCATCAAAAATTGAACCATTAATTAATTTTATAGATATAACATCCTCTTTCCTGACTCTTGTGTCAACTTTTGATTTAAATATAAATCGAAAAGACTCAAAAACCATCATTAATTCTATTTTGCAGGTTTCACCATATGAAATATTAACCTGAGGTGACTCGTGGAGTTTGAAATATTTAATTAATTCAGAGGCTTGTGGTTTTCATTCTGTGGGGGGATTAGCTGTATTTCATATGGTGAAATCTGTCTTGATTGCCAGTATTGGCTGTTTTTCATAAGGTGAAATTGAATCGAAAAACAGAATGTTCTACCAAGTAAGATGCGTATTGAGACACTTATTAAGAAATAGCATTTCGTTTGCACACCAAGCTAATAAAGGACTGACTTGCATATGTTAGTTAAATAGAAGGCAAGCTGACGAGTAAAACGAAAATAACCGTGACCAATATACGGTTAATAACGAAAAATATTAAGAGGAACCTATGAGCAGTTCACCCAAACCGACCATGATCATTCCAAGCTACGAAGATGTACTCGTTGCCCATGAACGTATTCAACCTTACATTCACAAAACACCAGTGCTCACGTCAACTCGTTTGAATGAGATGACAGGGGCTGAATTATTCTTTAAATGTGAAAACTTGCAAAAAGCGGCAGCATTTAAAGTACGTGGTGCCTGTAATGCCGTTTTTGGTTTAACAGATGCTGAAGCAAAAATTGGTGTTGCTACCCATTCGTCAGGTAATCATGCGTTATCACTTTCTTATGCAGCAGGGCGACGTGGTATTCCCGTTACTGTGGTAATGCCGCGTACTGCACCACAAGCTAAGAAAGATGCGGTAATCGGCTATGGAGGAAAAATCGTAGAGTGTGAACCTTCTACATCTTCCCGTGAAGCGGTATTTGCTGATGTTGTTGCACAATCAGGTGCTGATTTTGTCCACCCATACAACGATCCTCGTGTTATTGCCGGACAAGCGACTTGCTCTAAAGAATTGCTTGAGCAAATAGATAATCTCGATGCAGTAATTGCCCCTATCGGTGGTGGCGGTATGATTTCAGGTACCTGCCTAACTATTTCCAATGTTGCACCGCAAGTTCAAATTTACGCAGCCGAGCCTTTAAACGCCGATGATGCAGCGCGCTCTTTTAAAGCGGGTCACATTATTGCTGATGATGCGCCAGATACAGTTGCAGATGGTCTGAAAGTACCTTTAAAAGATCTTACTTGGCACTTTGTTAGCAATCATGTCACCGATATTTTTACTTGTACTGAAGAAGAAATCGTTGCAGCGATGAAATTGGTTTGGAAAACAATGAAAATTGTTATCGAGCCAAGTTCAGCAGTAACTGTAGCTTGTATTTTAAATAATCCGGAAGTGTTCAAAGGCAAACGTGTCGGGGTAATTATTACCGGCGGCAATGTTGATTTAGACAAACTGCCATGGATGAGCCAATAAACACAGCGATTCAAGTATCAAGTTAAGTAAACGCAATTTAAACAATATTCAATTTAAGTACCTTTTATTTAAGAAATAAGAATTTAAAACTTTGGAGAAAATTATGTTAAATGTAAATGATTTAGAAGTAGGTTATGACGTGCCAGCACTTCCTGGTATGGATGAAGCAGATATTCAAACACCTTGTTTAGTGGTCGATCTAGACGCGTTAGAGCGTAACATCGTTAAGATGGGAGAAATGGCTAAAGAAATGGGCGTTCGTCATCGTGTTCACGGCAAAATGCATAAGTCAGTAGACATTGCTTTATTACAAGAAAAACTGGGTGATAGCTGTGGTGTTTGTTGTCAAAAAGTCTCTGAAGCTGAAGTTTTTGCCCGTGGTGGCATTAAAGATGTTTTAGTTTCTAACCAAGTACGTGACCCGAAGAAAATTGAACGTTTAGCGAAAATTCCTAAGCTTGGCGCACGCGTAATTGTCTGTGTTGATGATCTTGAAAACGTTGCAGATCTTTCTGCTGCGGCAGTGAAAGAAGGTACTCAACTTGAGTGTTTAGTAGAGATAGATTGTGGTGCTGGTCGTTGTGGTGTTCAGTCTGGTCAGCCAGTGGTTGATATTGCTAAAGCAATCGATGCAGCTGAAAACTTGAAATACGCGGGTATTCAAGCTTACCAAGGTGCTATGCAGCACATGGAACATTACACCGATCGTCAAGAAAAAACTAACATTGCCATCGAAATGGTTGCTCACACTATTGAGATGCTTAAAGCTGAAGGTCTTGAGTCTGATATTGTTGGTGGTGGTGGTACTGGCTCTTACTACTTCGAAGGTAATTCAGGTGTTTTCAATGAATTACAGTGTGGTTCTTATGCGTTTATGGATGCGGATTACCAAACTATTCGTGATGAGTCTGGTGAGAAAATCACTGATTTCGAAAACTCATTATTTATCCTAACGTCTGTTATGAGCCACACCAAAGCAGACAAAGCAATTTGTGATGCGGGTCTTAAAGCACAATCAGTTGATAGTGGTTTACCTTACATCTTTGGTCGTGACGATGTGGAATACATCAAGTGTTCAGATGAGCACGGTGTTATTGCTGATGCAAACGGCGCATTAAAAATTAATGAAAAATTAAAGCTAGTGCCAGGTCACTGTGATCCAACGTGTAACGTACATGATTATTATGTTGGTGTTCGTAACGGTAAAGTAGAAACCTTATGGCCTGTATCTGCACGTGGTAAAGCCTTCTAAGCAATACCTTTAGTAAGTCACCTCAACCCTCGGCGTTCGCTGGGGGTTTTACCACTTTTCTAGGATATTAATTATGAGTGATTCACAAAACTTTTCACAAGAAAACTCTTTACCCGTTAACAAAGGCGTATCAGTTGTTTCTGAAGAAATCTGTCAAGAAGTTATTGGTCGTGCAGATGCTTTTACCGCAGTAGAAAATGTCTTTGCTGCGATGGCAAAAAATACCGCTTACAACTTCCCGGTAATTCGTGAAGATATTGGACATGCTGGTGCACTTTACGGTTTCAAATCTGGCTTTGACCGCGATGGTATGGTTTTAGGTCTTAAATCTGGCGGTTACTGGCCGGATAACATGGCACAAGGTTTAACTAACCACCAATCAACGGTTATCCTTTTTAACCCTGATACTGGTAAGTTAAAGTCACTTGTTGGTGGTAACTACCTAACGGCAGTACGTACAGCTGCTTCTTCTTCAGTTTCAATTGCTCATTTAGCGCGTAAAAATGCCAAAGTATTAGGTATGGTCGGTGCTGGTCATCAATCAACGTTCCAATTACGTGCTGCGGTTGAGCAACGTGATTTTGAAAAAGTTGTTGCTTGGAACTTCCACCCTGACATGCTGCCAAACCTTGAAGCGGTTGCTAAAGAACTAGGTTTGCCATTTGAGTCAGTTACACGTGAAGAGTTAGGTTCTCAAGCTGATGTTATTATTACTATTACTTCAGCTTTTGAATCGTTAATGGAAAAAGACTGGATCAAACCTGGGACTCATATTGCTTGCATGGGCACTGATACCAAAGGTAAACAAGAAGTTGATGCTGATTTACTAGCCTCAGCGACTGTTTTTACTGATGAAATAGCGCAGTCTATTACCATAGGTGAAGCTCAGCATGCTGTTGCTTCTGGTTTGCTCAAAGAGTCTGATATCACGCCGATTGGTGACGTTATTAATGGTACGAAACCGGGTCGCACGTCAGATGAAGAAATCACCTTGTTTGATGGCACCGGGGTAGGTTTACAAGATCTAGCGGTAGCTTCAGTAGCTGCTCAATTAGCTGAAGAAAAAGGTTTAGCGACTTACTTCAAATTATAGGCTCAATGTATAAGACTAGCCCTTTTTTAAAAAAGGCTATTAGGTAAAGGATTTTCAACTGTAACTTATGAAAGCTTACTTTTATTAACTTATCAAAGGTATTTATCGAAAGTCGAAGTTAAAAAATACAAAAGCTGTTTATTAAGTTAAACAGCTTTTTTTGTGTTTGATGACATAAAAATTAATTGAAGGTATGAGAATAAAAAAGCACTGCGAACAAGATTAAGTTAAGCAGTAAAAAGATATGAAAAATAACCGAAATATTGTACTATTTTTTAAATGTTTAATTTATTTGTTACCTATGAATAAGAAAATAACAGAGCAGGCCGACTTTACTATTGTTAATGCATACGATGGTATTGAAATGGTTCATGCCGATTATATAGGTCATGAGTTCTCTAAACATGTGCACGAAGGTTACACTATAGGTGTCATTGAAAAGGGAGCACAACGCTTCTATCGTAGTGGAGAAATTCATACTGCAAATACCAATTCAATTATTTTGGTTAATGCTGACGATGTACATACAGGTGAGGCTGCATCCGTTGGAGGCTGGAAATATCGAGCAATGTATCCTTTGCCTGAACATTTTGAAAATATCAGTATTGACCTCTATGACGGAATAAAATTTGCCCCTTACTTCGGTTCATCTGTTATTAATGATCCTATGTTAACCGAGCAATTAAGGTTGCTGTTTAATCAAATAGATAACAATGCGTCGAAGTTGCTCACCGAAACTATCATGTATAGCTTCATGTTAAGGTTAACCTTAAGACATTCTTCACTGCGCAATATGCCAAAAGATATTTCGGGCAGCAAAGAAAAGCTTATTCGAGTAAAAGAATACTTAGATTGCTATCCAGCTGAAGATATCTCATTGCAACAATTGGCTATTATTGCTGGTTTGAGTCAATTTCACTTTATTCGACAATTTAAAAAGATGTTCGAACTTGCTCCGCATAGTTACCAGATTCAAGCCCGACTGAAAAAAGCTAAAACGTTACTTAAAGCAGGTGTGAAACCCGTTATGGTGGCAACTGACTGTGGCTTTCATGATCAAAGCCATTTCAATCGACACTTTAAAAAAGCACTAGGTACCTCGCCAAGTAAGTTTCAAAAACAAGCAGTTTTGTACAAGAATTGATAAGACTTACCCTTTAAACTCTTTCCAAATATTGAAGGAGTACTGTTAATGTCAGATAGAACTGCTATCGCTAAGGGATCCTTCCCAAGCGATTTTAAAACCATGAATCGAGCAATTATTGATATTTTTCCTCTGGCACTAGCTGTCGTGCCTTGGGGAGTACTCTGTGGTTCGTTAGCAATCAATATAGGTCTTACACCTTTACAAGCTCAGCTAATGTCATTGTTAGTTTTTGCCGGGGCTGCTCAATTAGCAGCACTGACAATCCTCGGGGCTGTAGGTCCTTTATCTTCAATATATTCATCAACATTTGTTATTAGTTCTAGGCACTTACTCTATTCAGCTGTTTTTCGAGATCATGTTAGAAAAAGCTCTTTAGGTCTTCGTTGCAGTATTGCCTTTTTTCTAACCGATGAAATGTTTGCGGTAACTTGTGCTTATATGGAAAAAACTAAAAGCTTTAGTGCTGTTTACGCGCTGAGTTCAGGCATTACCTTCTATTTAATTTGGAATATTTCAACCTTCGCTGGAATTATTGCGGGTCAGCATATACCAAACCTAGAGCACTTAGGGCTTGAGTTTGCGATAGCGGCAACATTCATTGCGATAGTGATGCCGACCATTAAAAATAGGTCTACCCTGATAGCAATAATAAGTAGTGGTTTAAGTGCCGTATTCTTTTCACTTTTTATCAAAGAATACGCACTGATTGCAGCGACTTTTATAGGTATGCTATTTGGCTATTTAACGAAAGATAAGGAGAACATTGATGAATGATTTTTGGCTTGCTTTATTAGGAATGACTTGTATTACCTTTTCATGTCGATATTTGTTTTTCTCCAAAACAGTGCCCTTTGAACTTGGCCCTAAAATCAAAAGATTACTCAGCTATACCGCCCCTTCTGTGTTGACTGCGATGTGGGTACCCATTGTCTTTCTTGGGCATCAACAGACGAATAGTGATTTTATTACCAGCCCCTTTTTAATCGCAGGCGTAGCGACTGTCATATTTAGTTTAAAAATAAAAAACACCTTGGCCGTAGTTATGTTCGGTATGAGTATTTTTGGCGCACTGAAAGTACTTTTCTAGATTAATATATATACCCAAACCACCTCAAGATGCAGGATTCAGCTGGAATTAGAAACGTCTTTAGGCAAGGCATTGATTGAAGAGAATAGTTATTCTATTTTCGAAATGAATAACGTAGCATCAAGCGTTTCTAAACCAGCCCAGCGGGGACGTCTGAGCAAATCAAGTTCATCGTTGCGTAGTTAATTAAGGGAACAACCATTAATGAAATACACGTCTTGAACATGAATCGCTCAGACGTCCTGAAACGAGCATCTTGAAGTCGCTTGGGTATATAAGTAAGCGGCTCTTAATAAAAGTTAAATAATAGCACTATAATATCTCCTAGTTTATAGGCTTGCTTATGGGTTAATCACTAACATGCTATGCATAATTAGTTACATAGTTCACCTTGCTGGATGGTGTCACGGCGGTATAGTGGCTTTATTAAAACTTCAAAGAACTTGGGAATAACTAATTGATAACTATTAGAGAAGCTAATTTAGACGATCTTGCCAATATTTCCGGATTACATGCGCAAAGCTGGCGTGATAATTATCATTCTGTACTTGCTGCTGATTATCTCGAAAATAAGGTTTTTGCGGAAAGAGAAGTCGTCTGGACAAAACGATTAACAACACCCCCGAGTAATCAGTTAGTGCTCGTTGCTGAAGTTGATAGCATCTTTTGTGGGTTTATTTGTGTTTTGGGCGGTAATCATCCTAAATATGGCACTATGATTGATAACTTACATGTGATGTCTGCTAGCAAAGGGCAAGGCACTGGCTCTCGTTTATTAGCTGCTGCGGCTTCTTGGGCGCTTACCAACTATAGTGAGCATGATTTGTATCTTGAGGTATTAGAGTGCAATGCAAAAGCCATGGGTTTCTACCAAGCTAAGGGGGCAAAGCATATCGACACGGCTTACTGGCATACCCCATGTGGTAACAAGGTTAAAGAATTTATTTATAGCTGGGGTGGACCTGATAACTTGATTAAAAATTTAGTTAAGACTTTAACTAAGAACCTAGCTGAGAACGTTTCATGAAAGAAGCAATGAAAGAATCGATGGCAGAAGTGAAGAATGAACTGAAAAGTAAGTTAGTCTATTGGAATAACCTTAAAAGCAGAAAAATAAAGGCAGCGGCCATTGTTGTATGTCTTGGTATTATTGCACTAAAAATATTTACCACAGTATTAACGTTTGATTGGCTTACTGGGTTGTTTAGCTAGAAGAAGTAATGGTTAATCGTTGTGACGGTGCTATCTTTAGGTCATTATAAAAAAGATAAGGAAATAAATATGAAAACGATGAATTGTAAGCAGTTAGGTGGTGCTTGTGATAAAAAATTTCATGGTGAAACATTTGAAGAAATGGCCGATCAAAGTAAGCAGCATGCAATGGAAATGATGCAGCAACAAGACCAAGCACATCTGAAAGCTATGGCTGATATGAGCGAGTTGATGAAAGACCCTGCAGCTATGAATAAATGGTTTTCTGCAAAGAGACAGCAGTTTGATACCCTTGAAGATGATTAGTTTACATAAAGGAGGCCACGGTGTTACCTGAACGATTTACCCTTGCATTAGCCAGTCCCTCAGTTGATGACTTTTTACAACTACGTCAAAAGGTAGGTTGGGGTGAGCTCGAGGCTGATCTTGCGCAAAAAAGTTTAAACAATAGCTTATTTCACGTCACTATTTATCATGACCAGCAGCTTATCGGTATGGGTAGAGTCGTTGGTGATGGCGCCATGTATTTTTATATTCAAGATGTTGTAGTGGATCCTGACTTTCATCATCAAGGTCTTGGTACTGAGTTAATGGATACCATAGAAGGTTACCTACGCTACACCGCTGATAAAGGCTCCACCATAGGTTTATTAGCAGCCCAAGGCAAAGAAAGTTTTTATGCCCGTTATGGTTATGTTCAAAGACCCAGTAATACCTTAGGCCATGGTATGTGTAAGTTTGTATAGGGCCAGCCAATCAGCGCGTTAATAATTGAGAACATTTTATGATTGAAAGAAAAGCGGGCATATATGATGGCCGTAACAAGTCATCGGCTTATAAAGACTTAGTTTGGACGGTTGCTACAGCAAGCGATACTTCGGTTGGCATTGAACAACAAACCTTACTTACTTTAGCGACAATAGAGGCTAATTTAGCTGAGTTAGGCTCAGATAAAGGCCGTATTGTTTCTGCACAAGTTTATATCGCTAATATGGCGGATAAGCCGAAGATGGATGTTGTTTGGCAAAACTGGTTAGGCGATAACCCGCAATATTGGCCACAACGTGCATGCTTAGGGGTAAATCTTGAAGGTGATGTTTTGATTGAAGTAACCGTTACCGCTGTACGTAGTACTTAATGGCGTTAACAAAAATGATAAAACCGGTAACTATGAATAACCTCATCAGTACCATCAAGGCGAGCAATATTGCCGAGTGTACTTTACCTTTTTCGGTTTACTCTTCGATAAAAGAGCAGCACTTATTAAATGTTCCTGTCGTTAAACCATTGTTTATTGCTGTGCTTGATGGCGATAAAAAATTAGGTAAAAAAGGCGAAATACTGTGCCGTGCAGGTGATTTTATATTTCTGTCAGACAGTCCTGCAATTAATATGCGTAATATTCCTAAAGATAATGAATATTTTGCTTTGTTAATTGAGTTTGAATACGAAGACTTTGTCGGTATCCGCGTTGAAAATACGATTAATAGCAGTGAAAATTTTACTGTTGGTGAAATATCTATAGCATTAGAAAAATGCCTTTTACAATTTGTTGAGTGGTCACTTTATGCACCTCAAGCAATGTGGTCATTACGTAAAAAAGAACTGTTACAGTTACTATGTTATTTGGGACATCCTGAAGTTCTAGCCATGGCTGCACCACATAAGTTAGGGCAAAAAATTCATAGCATATTAACCAAGCAACCCTCGGCTGATTTATCAGTGTCGGTGCTTTGCCAACAAGTGGCTATGAGTGAGTCGACGCTTAGGCGAAAATTATCAGCTGAGGGTACTTCACTGCAAGAGATCAAAGACCAAGTAAAATTAGGGTTTGGTTTGCATCTACTGCAAACAACAAATTATTCCATTGTTTTTATTGCTGAGCAGTGTGGTTATCAATCTCAGTCGCGGTTTAGTAGTCGCTTTAAAGAACGATTTGGTCTGACACCTTCAGCTTTACGTAAAACTAAAACGAAAGGCTAAACAAAAAATCAAAGTGACGGATTAGGGCGAAAACTTGACGGTATGGTGCCTATAAATACTGCTGAAAGTCGCTAAAATACTTACCAATATTACTCATCTAATTAACAAGTCACTCAATAAATAAGGAACATGATTATGTTTAAATCGTTCACAATAGTTACTTTACTTGCCTTAAGTCTTTCATCAGCTGTTTTCGCTGATACTTTTAAATTATCTAGCCAAGATATAGCTCAAGGCGAGTTTATGCCTAAAGCACAGGAGTTTACCGGTTTTGGTTGTACTGGTGGTGATCTGTCGCCACACCTTAAATGGTCGGGTATACCAAAAGGGACTAAAAGTTTTGCTATTACCGCTTATGATCCCGATGCTCCAACAGGCAGCGGTTGGTGGCATTGGCAAATCGTTAATATACCGAACACTGTCACAGAGGTTGCTGCAGGCGCAGGTAGTACTAAAAAAGAATTAGCACCGAAAGGCAGCATGCAAATACAAAATGATTATGGTAGCCGAGGTTTTGGCGGTGCTTGTCCACCAAAAGGTCACGGTGTGCATCATTATCGCTTTACTGTACATGCACTTTCAGTCGAAAAAATTGAATTACCGGCAGATGCCTCAGGCGCGTTAGCGGGCTATATGATTAATGCCAATACCATAGCAACAAGCACAATAGAGTCGTTATATAAAAGAGATTAGTATTACTTAGGCAAATTAGTCTTTATTTAAACGCTAATCTGCCTAATCTTAAGCGTTATTGCTGAGGTGCTATATTACAGTTTAAAGGTTTGTATATCATCGAGAAAAGGTCCATCACTTCCCGTAGTTCCACCTATCACATAGGTAGTATCACCTAAGGTAGTGGTGGCATTATGTCGGTTCGCTTTATAACCAATATCAATTTTATCCCACTTGAGTGTGTCAAAATCATAAGAATAAGTTGAATCCAGATCATTGTAATTACCAAACACAAAGAGCTTATTTTTAATTAAGGTAAGTGAGTGTGCACTAATACCCACTGGTATAGAGGACAGTGACTCCCATTTATTTGAAATCGGATCGAATCTTTCAAAGGTATTAAGTGAAGACTTGCCATCATATCCGCCAACAACATAAATTAGTCCATCTTTAACCACAGCGCTTGTTGCTTTTGCGGTAGGCATATCTGCAGCCCGTACCCATTTTTGTTGGTCTTTCTTTAAAACAGCAACGACAGGACTGGATACTAATGTTCTTCCACTGGGAAAGCTTCCGCCAAACACAAAAATATTGCCTTTCAAAAATACGGCACCGCTATTACGTGTTGGCGCAGGTAGCGGTTGGGCAAAGTTTACTTCATGGGTAATGGTATTAAATACTTCTACTCTCTTTTCAAAGAGCAATTTCTTGTCCTTAATACTTACGCCACCAACTATGTAGATTGAATGTTTGCCATCCCAAACCGCTGAAAAATAAAGTCTTGGTATTAATTTATTGTGTAGAACCTTGGTTTGCCCTGATATTGGTTCAATAATTTCAATGTCAGTAAGAAAGCCTGACTTGCTTCCCTTTCCTGCCAGTACATATATCTTTTCACCATCGTTGACCGCTGCATGGCCAAAACGAGCGGTAGACAAAGATAATGTATTTGACTCGACATTAGGTTTGGAACTACAACCCGCAAGAAGCATTATTGAAAGTATGAATAAACAGAGCAGGTTGTTTTTTGAATGTGTCATTATTTTAGTCCATTAAATGATGAGGACGTAGATTATTCTATTTGCTAAATATAGGCAATCAATTGAAAAATACAGATTAGTAAGGTGGTGCCATGTGTTAGTTGTGATCACATGTCCAAATTCACAAAAACCAAAGCGGCCAACTTCGAGATGTCTGATCGAAGACCCATATTATTAGAAAATGGATTATCAATCAGATATCTCGATCTGATAGCTAGATAATGACCAATACATTTATTGGGTTGGTAAGAGGCTTATCTTTAAATATCGATAGCCCTAAATCAAGTTAAGCATCATTCATATAATTATCAGGTAGCGGTAAAGCTGCAACGCCAGAATCAACCGCTGCTTTTGCTACAGCCAGAGCAACATTTTTGCATAATCTTGGATCCATGGGACGTGGAATAATGTAGCCCTTGCCAAATGATAATGCCTCTTCACCACTGGCCTTTAAGACGTTGTTAGGAACCTCTTCTTTAGCAAGGGCTCTTATGGCATGAACAGCAGCAACTTTCATCTCATTATTAATTTTACGCGCTCTGACATCTAATGCTCCACGGAAGATAAACGGGAAACACAATACGTTGTTTACTTGGTTTGGATAATCAGAACGACCTGTTGCCATGATTAAATCACTTCTGGTTTCGTGGGCAAGTTCCGGCTTAATTTCAGGATCTGGGTTTGAACAAGCAAATACTACCGGGTTATCGGCCATTTTCTTTAACTGTTCCCCACTCAATAAGTTAGGTCCTGAAACACCCAAGAAAACATCTGCGCCTTCAATAACATCATCTAACGTTCTTTTATCTGTGTTGTTGGCAAAACGTGTTTTGTATTCTGATAAATCATCACGGCGAGTATGAATGACACCTTTAGTATCAAGCATGTATATTTTTTCACGCATGGCGCCACATTGAATCAATAGCTCCATACAAGCAATAGCGGCAGCGCCTGCACCTAAACAGACGATATTAGCTTGTTTTATTTTCTTATTTTGTATCTCAAGTGCATTGATCATGGCAGCAGCCGTTACGATAGCCGTTCCGTGTTGATCATCATGAAATACCGGGATTTTGCAGCGTTCATTTAATGCTTTTTCGATAATAAAACACTCAGGTGCTTTGATATCTTCTAAGTTAATACCACCAAAACTGTCAGCAATGTTAGCAACAGTATTGATAAAGTCATCAGTGGTTTTATGGGTAACCTCAATATCAAAAGAATTTATGTCAGCAAAACGTTTAAACAATAAAGCTTTACCTTCCATAACAGGTTTTGAAGCCATTGGGCCTAAATTCCCCAAACCTAATACTGCAGTGCCATTGGAAATAACGGCAACGGTATTGCCTTTACCGGTATATTTGTAAACATCGTCAGGATTATTAGCAATTTCGCGACAAGGCTCGGCAACGCCAGGGCTATAGGCGAGTGACAAATCGGCACTGGTTTCTGCGGGTTTGGTGATAGAAACGGCTATTTTACCTGCGGTTGGCAAGGCGTGATAGTCCAGTGCTGCTTGTTTTAAATCAGACATTATTTGACCTACTTTTTTATAGTTTTAAAATTAAGGATATTATTGTAATAAGGCGGTACTCAACATGCTGGTTGGGGGTAGCATGCCAAATACCATTAAAATTGTTGTTAGTTTTTTTGCTGTTTTGACCCTTTGGATAAACAGAGTAATGCGCCAACCATAAATGGGGCAAAGTCATTGAAGGAAGTTCACAGTTTACATACAGCGATGAAATTGAATAGCTTAGATCATTGCTTTAGTGAATAAGCTATTGCTACCTATTGAATAGATAACAATAGCTATTATTTATACTTGGATTCATTTACTAGGTTATAAGCCTATTAGAAGCGCCATACTGCTAAGAATTGAACGGTATTATCATCAACACCTTTCATACCTAATTTGTTTTTCCAGTATTGGTACTCAATACCTGCAAATAAACGATTAGATGGTGTACCAATGAGTTCACCAACGTCTAAGCGCACTTGTGGTTGAATTAAAATCCAAGATTCAAGCTCGGTAGTACCAAAGTTATTCACTTGAGTACGGCCATCAATATATTCGGCATGACCTTCAAAACTCCAGCTAGTTGAACCCAGTTTAAACGGTAAAGCCCAAGCAAAATCAACCATAAAACTAGTATCTTCATCGATGATAGAGAAAGGGGCACCGAAGTCACCTGCTAAAGATGAATCCGCACCGCTTGCATGAACAAATGCAGTAATGTCGAATTGTGCAAAAGCAAAACCTGGTAAATCTAAAGCTAAACGCATACCTGGTAATACCCAAGAGCTATCTACTTCAGGGGCGTAGTTAAAGCCAGCTACTAAGCCAATATCTTTCACCGGGCCAAAAGATAAGTCACTACCGGTCATTGCACCTAAGCTAAAGTTTGAATACCACTCGCCGTAAAATTCAGCAGAGTCGTTATAGCCATTTTTACCCGAGTACTGTGAGTGATCGACGAAGAAGAAGTTATCGCCGTATTCCCACCCACCAGCATGTTGGAAAGTAGTAATCGTGCCAGTCGATTGGTTGCCGAAGCCGTGTTCAAATTCACCACCCGCTTGAATTTGAACTTCAGTATTGCCCCAGATTTCTGCAGATGCCATTGGTGTACTTAATGCCGCTGTTAATGCAAGCGCTGTTAGTGTTGCTGTAATTCTCATAGTGTCTCTCTTAATGTAATTTAGTTTTAATTATATTTTATTTTAATTTTAATTTTTTTCAATAGGTTCATATTTCACTATCGGCACCTAACTTGACACATGTGTCAGGTTAAGTTTTACTAAGATACATCAGGTTGTTTTGTAAACACAACTAAAAATTAAAACTAAAATAGAAGGTAAAGTAATATGACGTTTAAATCATTTAATCCGCCGCAAAGAATTTTAATGGGCCCTGGCCCATCAGATGTAAGTGCACGAGTACTTTCTGCGCTTGCTAGGCCAACAGTGGGTCACCTTGACCCTTTATTTATCAATATGATGGATGAAGTAAAAACCTTACTGCAATATGCTTTTCAAACCAAAAATGAATTTACCATTGCTCTATCGGCGCCGGGTTCTGCAGGTATGGAAGCGTGTTTTGTAAACTTAGTAGAAGCGGGCGATAAAGTCATTGTTTGTCGTAACGGTGTTTTTGGTGACCGTATGATTCAAAACGTCACTAGAATTGGTGCAGAGGCCGTAGTTGTTGACTCTCCTTGGGGGCGAGCGGTTGAAACTCATAAGGTAAAAGCAGCATTACATGACCATCCTGATGCTAAGTTCTTAGCTTTTGTTCATGCAGAAACCTCAACCGGAGCAGTTTCAGATGCTAAAGCGTTATGTGAAATGGCGCAAGAGCATGATTGTTTGACGATTGTTGATGCGGTGACATCGCTAGGCGGTATTGAGCTTAAAGTAGATGAATGGGGTATTGATGCTATCTATTCAGGTACGCAAAAATGTATGTCTTGTGTACCAGGAATATCACCAATCTCCTTTAGCCCTAAAGCGGTAGAAGTAGTACAAAACCGTAAAACTCAAATACAAAGTTGGTTTTTAGATCAAACACTTGTGATGGGCTACTGGTCTGGTGAAGGCAAACGTAGTTACCACCATACTGCCCCTGTTAACTCTTTATATGCACTACATGAAGCTTTGATAATGTTACATGAAGAAGGCTTAGAAAATAGCTGGGCACGTCATAGAGCACAGCACGAAGTACTAGCTAAAGGTTTGAAAGAACTAGGTATTGAGTTTATCGTGCCGGAAGAAGAGCGCTTACCTCAGTTGAATGCTATTTACATTCCAGATGGCGCTGATGATGCTAAAGTTCGCAATTACTTATTAGAGCATTACAACCTTGAAATCGGTGCTGGTTTAGGGGCATTTGCGGGTAAAGCATGGCGAATTGGTACTATGGGATATACTGCTAAAAGCGAAAATATTGCCCTTTGTTTGACCGCATTAAAAGATGCTTTGCACCAATAAAAGAGCCACTCAAGTGACCTAAAAAGTTACTTTCGTGAAAAAAGACCTCATTTACGAGGTCTTTTTTTTCACATAGTGAAACCTAAACGTTTTTTATTCCATAAAAATAGGCTGATTTATTCCATAATATGAAATAAAAAGGGTTTTTTAAGAGGGCTTTGGGGATGATTTTATATTTTGAAAAAGTACTTTGAGTTTATTGTATTTTTCCAACAGGGCTTGAAGGATAAAAATGAACAAAATAGGTGCGACAAATGTGGCTATCTATAGAGACGTTTAGTAACTAACTCTCTTTAATCTTCGACGCCAATAGACATGACTCTATCACCGATTTTGTTCAATATGGTAATTTCACCAAGGCAAACGGCTACGATAGATTTACCATCTTTAAATGCTTGTGGGATAACAACCCGACCAGATTCATTTTTTGGATAGTCTTTGACTGCATGATTTAACTCTAAGCAACTATCATTGTAATAAATAATCGTTACGGTAGTTAGAGGAGTATTTGGCATTATTAATTCCTTTTTAAACGATTACAGCTTAATTACGTATTACAACTATTGTAGAGAAAGTGTTTTTTGTCCAGCTACTTGGTGGTGGGCTTTATTATTACTCATTTATCAGAGTATTGACTGGGTAACAGCTCGCTCAATACTTTCTGAAATACATGTATAGCAAGGCTAAAAGATATGATGAAAGTTAATAAGGGGGAAACGCCCGTATTAAATAAATAATTAAATAATATATCTGACAGAGAAATCCCAACCATGCCAAATATACAGACCTTAGTTGAGTGCTTTTGTATTACTGTTTTGATTTCTTGATCGTTCATACTTTGAAACTCCATTTTTGTGATCTACTCCTTGTTAAAGCTAAGCTACTTTCCGTACTTTAATTCAAATAATTTTTTCAATAAGTCAGTACGCTGAACATTTGAATAACCAACACTGCCGATGAATGCCGCGATAAGTATTAAATGTGTGAAGCTAAGCCGTTTCATTTTCATTTCGATACGTTGAATTCTTTCTATTTTTTTATATTCGTCAAATGCATTAATATCATCTATTGAGTTCAATTCCATTTCGTAAATCTCCTTTATATATATGCTTTAAACTATGGTCTAATTTTATCAGGACTAACTGCATTCTTGAATGTACTAATACCAATTACAATGCTTAAGTTAGGCCACAACCTTTTAAAATAATTGAGGTAAGTGATTCAACCACGCTATCAAAATCATCATCATTCATGGTCTCTTTACCAAAAGCGGCCAATACCTGAACATTAAAATCGGCATAATGCTGAGTTGAACTCCAGATAAGAAATAACAAGTGATGCGGGTTGATGGCATCTATCTGACCTTGTTCAATCCAAGTTTCAATGACGGTGATTTTTTCATCCAACCATTGCTTGAATTCGGTATGTAAATATTCAGTCAGAATAGGAGCTCCATGAATAACCTCACTAGCAAATATTTTAGAGCCGTCAGGATCATGTTTTGCATGCATTATTTTTTCATGAATATAAGCGGTTAGAACCGTTTTAGGATCATCATCAATACTTAAGGTATCAAAGCTAGTGTTCCAGCTGACAATAATCTCGTTGAGCAACTGTTGATAAAGGTCTGTTTTATCATCGAAATAGTAATGAATATTTGCTCTTGGAATGCTAGCTCGTTCAGCAATACGCTTAATTGAGGCACCTTTAAAACCATGGGTAACAAATTCAGTTTTGGCAGCCGTTAAAATAAGCGCGACATTCTTTTGGCGAACTTGTCCAACAGATTCTTTTTTTACCGACACAAATACCTCATAACTTCTTTGATGTTGTAGAAAAAGAACTTTATAACAAGTTGCAACATACAGCTATAGCTTTCTGGCAAATGAAATCATTAATTGTCTGAAAACAAGGTATTTGGTGACGTTTTGCATTATAACCGACTCATGAAGTTTATGGTCTTGTCTGGGTCGTCACAAATAATGATAAACGCGCTACCAAATGAGGAAGCTCAATCTATTAGCAACGTTTTGTGATTGTCCCTAACCTTTAAAATAAACCTTCAGCATGCTCACTAATTAGTTTTTAAGACTGCTCTATTACTAGCTGAGCTGTTGTTTTTCTAACCCGCATTTACTTTGGTTTTTAAGTCAGTTACTATCAGCGTTATCAGTTGAAAAAGGCAAACTAAGTAAAAACTTAGGACGCAAAGCCAACGGTCTAAGGAGATGTAAAAGTCTCTATGATAGCGTAGCTACCGGCACTGGAGTATTGAAAGTATTTCAATATCCCCCTAAATAATGTTTAACATTATTGTCTTTTCCTCTGCGTGAATTCTTAATTAACCACAGATCGTTAGTGAGTCAATTATAAATGTTGAAGCCAAAAAAGTTATATCCCTAATGTTAATGAGAAGCCGCTTTCTTTAGCAAAAGATAAAGCCATGCCATTTTATCGATAGGTGCTATTACTGAAGTTGATGAAACACACGGCAGCAACATCATTTATCAAAAGGAGTATTAGGTGAATTCAATTAAAAAAAATTTCTTCATGATTATTGTGGCTTTGGCAATGTTTGGCTGTGGCTCTGAGCCTAAAGAGAACGCTGAAGATGTTGCAATAGCATTTTTTAACGCTATCTATAATCAAAATGATATCAACAAAGCGAAGAAATTGTGCACTACCAATTTTGCTAATGAAATAAGTAAATATGTTACAACCAAAAATGTTGCCAGGCGGTTATTCAATATGTCATTTGATTCAGTTGAAATTGATGCTGCTTTAGGTGATATGAAGGTTAGGGGGGAGTTTAAAGATTCAGGGAAACTAACTCTTTTATTTACTGGTTACCGCCAAGAAAAAATATATAAAGAATTGAAAAAAATAAAGTTAATAAAGCAAGGGGATATTTGGTTAATAGATGAGTTATTACGCGATCCTACGCCTTATTAATCAAATCTGAGTATTAGAGACCATTTTTATGACTGTCAAAATTACTATATTAATATTTATACTCATCTTATTAGGTGCATTAGTTGATTATGTAAAAGATAGAAGAGAAAAACAACGGCTCAAAAATAAAAAGGAAATAATTAGATTACAGTCAATCTTGTTTCGAGTAAAACGCTTACTCAATGGTATTTCACTATTACCGTTAACGGCTGTTAGCACAGTAGTTTGTTTAGAAAGAATATTGGTGGCTTTGAATAACTTAATAGCCCTTAAGTCAGCAGGCAATCTTCAAGAAGTGAAAGCTGATATACAACGTAGGCTTGCCAATTTTAGGGCCCAGTCAACAGACGGGCATATCTATTCGTTATTGCCGGTGCCTTATACCGAAAACGAGCAGCAAGCTATGCTTAAGCAAAGCTTGCGGCTCGCAATGATCCTAAAAGTCGATCAACATAAAGGCTACATTTCCGTTAACGTTATTCAAGATGAATTAGATCAACTCTCTATACTAAAAGAACGACTGATGTCTGCTATTTTTAACAAGCAGGCTATGCAAGAATTAGAAAGAAAACACTACGACAAAGCACTTGCCTTAAATAATCAAGCAATCACATTTTTATTGGAGATAAAGAGTAAAGATGAAAATGTTGTTGATTTAATTAATATAACTGTCGATGAAATTCAGTTAGTCAATGAGGGGATCGTTGGCGTAATTGAGGAAAAGAGTCACGATTTTTATGAAAAACATAAAGAAGAAGCTCGACAGTCGGAAGACGATATACATGAAAAGGATGATGGGTTGGGCCGACTTCTTTCTAATTCATATTAGGATTGTAGTAACAATTGCTATCACTTTATCGAACGTAGCATGGATAATGGTAGCTATAAGAGAATAAACTTATCTCTATTCTCTTATAGCTAGAGTTAAAATAGCTGAAATTTATAGCGCTGCTTTAACTTCTACACGCATTTGGTGTAATAAAGGCTCGGTATATCCACTGGGTTGCTCTTTTCCTTGAAAAATAAGATCAGCAGCAGCTTTAAAAGCAATACTATTATCAAGATCTGTCGACATATCTAGATAACTGCCGTCATCAACATTTTGTTGGTCAACAATAGGCGCCATGCGTTTTAGTGATTCAAGTACTTGGCTTTTACTAATTACGCCATGATGCAGCCAATTACACACATGTTGACTCGATATTCTTAACGTCGCTCTATCTTCCATACGGGCAATATTATCAATATCAGGTACTTTAGAGCAGCCGATACCTTGGTTTACCCAACGCACAACATAACCTAGTAGCCCTTGAATATTATTGTCTAACTCTTTTTGAATAGCTTCTGTGGACAACTTATCTGGGTTTTCTAACAAAGGAATCGTTAATAGATCAGATAAATCATCGATTGCACCTGGTCGAACAAATTCAGCTTGCATTGCTGATTGGATCTCCTGAACATTTACCTTGTGATAATGCATTACGTGCAATGTTGCAGCGGTAGGAGAGGGAACCCAAGCACAATTGGCACCCGATTGAGGGTGAGCTATTTTACTATTCACCATTTCAGACATTTGATCAGGTATTGCCCACATGCCCTTACCTATCTGCGCTTTACCTTGTAGGCCTGCTTGCAAACCAATTCTGACATTGCGATTTTCATAGGCGGTTATCCATGGTTCATCTTTCATCAAAGCTTTTTGTGCCATTGGGCCAGCTAACATACTGGTATGAATTTCATCACCAGTTCTGTCTAAAAACCCGGTATTTATGAAGGCTAAACGTGTTTGTGCAGCGCGGATGCACTCTTTTAAATTGGCTGAAGTGCGACGTTCTTCATCCATGATTCCCATTTTAATGGTGTTTTCGGCTAAGCCTAAAAGACGTTCTATCGCGCTAAATAAATCGTGGCTAAAGGTTACTTCTTCAGGACCATGCATTTTAGGTTTTACTATGTAAATGCTACCAGCTTTAGAATTTTTAAATTTCGACGTGCCTTGTAAATCGTGCAATGAAATTAAGCAGGTAATTAGTCCATCAACAATGCCTTCTGGCACTTTATCGCCACTTTTTGTAACAATGGCATCGGTTGTCATTAAATGACCAACATTACGAATAAACTGTAAGCTTCTACCTGAAAGCATTATTTCTTCATTGTTAGGGGACAAATAGCTACGATCGTGATTTAAGGTACGTGTAATAGTACGATCGCCTTTTTGAATGATCTCAGCAAGGTCGCCTTTCATCAAACCTAACCAGTTACGATAAACAGAGGTTTTGTCGGATGCATCAACTGCAGCAATTGAATCTTCACAATCTTGAATAGTACTCAGCGCAGACTCTAATACTACGTCTTTAACAAACGCTGCATCGGTTTTGCCTACAACATTATCTTTGTCTATCTGAATTTCAATGTGCAAGCCGTTATGGCGGCAAAGCAGCGCAGATGGAGATGAGGTTGAGCCATTGTAACCAACGAATTGTTCAGCCTTTTTCAAGTGAACTTGTTCACCATTAAATAAGTTAACGGTGAAAGTGTTATTGATAATATGATATTTCACCGCATCAATATGACTACCACTAGTTAGTGGCAGGGTTTCGTCTAAAAACCTGCGGGCGTAAGCTTGTACTCTACGACCACGAATTGGATTAAAGTCTTTAGTTTGCTTGGCACCGTTATCGTTACCAATAACATCGGTGCCATATAAAGCATCATATAAACTTCCCCATCGTGCATTAGCAGCATTCAGAGAAAATCTAGCATTCATCAAGGGTACAACAAGTTGAGGTCCGGCAATCAGAGCAACCTCATCATCAACATTTTTAGTGGATATGGTGAAGTCTGCTTTTTCTTCTACCAGATAACCTATCTCTTTTAAAAACAACTGATAGCGTTGTTGGTCAAAAGGTTGGTTAGCGGCATCACTATGCCACGTATCTATCTGTGCCTGTAGGTCTGCTCTTTTAGTTAACAGTTGTTGATTACGCGGAGTAAACTCAGCTAGAACATCAGCAACAGAATCCCAGAAGTGTTCGGCTTTAAGACTAAGGTCGGGTAATACTTCATTTTCGACTAAATTAACTAAACAGCCAGCAACCTTATAACCGTGCTTGATGGATTTTTGCTTCATTTTTTTATCCTTTATTTTTACTTAACCATAGAGATAGCGTTAAACGTTCTTCATCGGTCATTTTAGTCTTGTTCATAAACGGCATGTCTTTACTGCCAATTACACGCGCTTGAATCCTTGGTGCCCATTGTTTAATTGAAGCAATATCTGAAAAGATAACGCCACCTTGAGCTGAGGTAAATATATCATCAGTCGGTGTCTCTGAATGACACGCAGTACAACGGTCTTCAATAATTTGTTGTACTTGGGTATTAGTAACAACGTGTAGTTTTTGTTCAGCAGTAATTTCCACTGTTTTTGGTGCAATCAGGTAAGCAAGCACTACAGTGGCGACAACAGAGCCAACCAATACTAGTGGTTTGTGTTTGCCAAAATGACGTAAAACAAAATACTGACGAACGGCAGCGGTGATAACTATGATTGCCATCAATACTAACCAGTTAGCACTGTGGTTATAAGTGATTGGGTAGTGATTAGAAATCATAATAAACAGCACTGGTAGCGTGATATAGGTATTATGGGTAGAGCGTAATTTAGCGTTTAAACCATATTTAGAATCAGGTGTCTCGCCATCTTCAACGGCTTTAACTAAGGCGCGTTGTGATGGCATGATGCCAAAAAACACGTTGCCAGCCATAATCGTCCCTAGAATTGCTCCCATATGCATGTATGCACCACGAGCACTAAATACTTGCGTTAAGCCATAAGATAGGGCTGTGGCAATAGTGAACAAAATAACCGCTAGAATTAAACCGTGATCTTTCAACTTAGTACGTACTAATATCTCGTAACTACCTACACCCACAATGATAGAGCCTAATCCAAGACCAATTGCTTGCCATTGTGTTAAATCTTTCACGCGCGGATCAATTAAATAAGATTCTGCACCTACGTAGAACATTAACGAAAGCAGTAAGAAACCAGTGATCCACGTGGTATAAGCTTCCCACTTAAACCAATGTAACGTAGTTGGCATTACCGGTGGTGCTAGTTTGTATTTTGCTACTTCGTAAAAACCACCGCCGTGAATAGCCCAAAGATCACCAGAAATGCCTTTTTCAGCTTTCCACTCCGGTGGTTTTTCAAGGTGGTTATCTAACCAAACAAAGTAAAATGAGGCACCGATCCAGGCGATACCAACGATAAGATGTGCGAAGCGAATGATTAAATTTAACCACTCAGTAATATACGGGTCCATAGTCTTTCCTTTTGTACGCTTACTCATGGCAAACGTTTTATAATTTTATGATTAACTAGTTAATTACGTTGTTGAATAATTTTTTAAAAATTATTCTTCTTAAGCGATGTTGCCTTAGACCCAGCTAGGCAACCGTCTGTTATATGTAGTTCTGGTATTATTAGTTTCTTCGCCTTCTATAAGTGAAGTGTTTGAATATACCATTAGTGAATTAGTTGATGACTGAAGTTTGTGAGTACAAAGAAGAAGCACGGAATTTATAACTATAAATGAGTACTTCTGATGCCGTATTCGCAAGTTTCAGGTATTAAATAAATTATTAATTAAACTTTCTCGCCCATAATATGGGTAGCTTTTACGTGTCTGTCGTCACCTAACATGCTTAAAACGAATAGTTTCTCAGTTAAGGTTTTACAGCGCTTGATGCGTACGTCCATTAAAGGAGTTGCTTGATAATCTAGTACGATAAAATCAGCTTCAGCGCCTTTGGTGAAGTTACCAATGGTGCCTTCTAAATCTAAAGAAATCGCGCCGCCTAAGGTCGCTAAATATAGTGATTTGTATGGGCTTAATTTGTCGCCACGTAATTGCTGTGTTTTATAGCCTTCGTTTAATGTGGTTAGCATAGAGAAACTGCTACCAGCACCGATATCGGTACCTAAACCGACATTGACATCAAATTGTTCAGCTTGTTTTAAGTTGAAACAGCCGCTACCTAAAAATAGGTTTGAAGTTGGGCAAAAAGCAATAGCTGAATCAGTTTCACTTAAGCGCTGACATTCATGATCGTGTAAATGCACACCATGGGCGAATACACTACGGCGACCTAATAAGCTGCTTTTATCGTACACATCAAGATAACCATCACTGTCTGGGAATAAGTCACTAACCCAAGCAATTTCATCTTTGTTTTCTGACAAATGCGTATGTAGATAAACACCTGGGAATTCTTTTAATAATTCACCCGCTTTGTTCAATTGTTCTGTTGAACAGGTAGGTGCGAAACGTGGAGTAACAGCGTAGAGTAAGCGGTCTGTGTTATGCCATTTTTCAATTAATGCTTTGCTATCGGTATAGCCTGATTCAGTGGTATCTTGTAGATCATCTGGGCAGTTTTGGTTCATTAATACTTTACCGCAAATCATGCGTAATTTTTTCTGTTGGGCTACAGTGAAAAACGCATCAACCGATTCCTTATGAACAGTCCCGAACACAAGAGCAGTGGTTGTTCCTGCATCTAATAATTGTGTTAAGAAAAATTCAGCAACACGCTTACCATGCTCAATATCAGCGAATTGTTTTTCTTCAGGGAAAGTGTAGTTTTCTAACCATTCGAGTAACTGCTCACCGTATGAGGCAACCATTTCAGATTGTGCGTAATGCACATGAGTATCAATAAAACCAGGCATGATTAGGCCATTGTCATATTGAGTCACGGTAACATCGGCAGATAACGTTGCTAATAAATCACTAGCAAAACCTACGGCTTCGACTAAGCCATTATTGATAACTAAAAGACCATCGTCGAAGTACTGGTAACTATCTTCTTCAGCGACTTTGGCAGGATCGGCTAAAAAGTGTAGTACTTCGCCACGGTAAGCTTTGCGACCGGTTTTGGTTGGTTTACTTATTACTTCACTTGTTGAAGAAGTGTTTGCAGTATTGTTCGACATATTACTTAACCTATTACTAATTTATTTAGGGTGGAGCTGTGAATTTATTATCTTTTCAATTTAATATTTGATGGGCAGTGTGACTGCTAAGTTTCAAGTGTTATTACCATTGAACCATCGAGTTTTTCTACATCGCAGTTATCGCCTTCTCCGCCGCGATCGACCACGAGAAAGTCACTGACTTCATTTAGCGCTAAACAAAAGTGATGCCAAGTACCTTTATGGTAGTTCACACCTTGCTCTGAACTTGCTAAAAACACTTCTATTTTTGACGTATCTAATTCGCCTTTAGGTGCAACGACAACGATATAAGGTTGCTTGCCCGTAGGGATAAAGGCTTGACTGCCCAAAGGATGGCGTTCCATCATTTCGACAGGTAAAGGAAAAGCCAGTGGGGTGGAACGAAAAATATTAACTAAGGTTTTACCCTCTTGTTCACTAACATCAACGTCGGCAAGATTATGATAACGCATAGTATGGCCATCATTAATGGCGAAATGTTCAGCACTTTCGGACACTGAAATAACATCCCCATAAGCTGAGAAATTCTCTGCCGTTAGCTTTTTGGGTACAACATTAATGATTTTACTGGTCATCTTAATCTCTCGGTTAATTGTGATACCAATCGGGTCAATTAATCCGTTTGGTATAAATATTTTTCTACTGGCTTGAAACTGGTTCGCTTTATTGCTTATTTAAAACTTAGCTACCGCGATAAGTAGAGTAGCCATATGCGGTTAGCAATAATGGAATATGGTAATGCGTGCCGCTGGCGTCAATTTCAAAAACAATATCTACGTAGGGGTAAAAGCCTTCTTCGTTATTCGCTTTAAAATAAACCGAGGTAGCAAAGTGCATGCGATAAATGCCAGCAGGTAATTTTTCATCAGCAGCTAATAAACCAGGTAAACGACCGTCAGTATTAGTAACGCCGCCGTTTATTTCTTTCCAGCCTTCGCCATCTTGAGCGAATAACGTAATTGGTACGTTTTGCGCGGGTAAACCACGGGTAGTATCTAATATGTGTGTTGTAATTTGACTCATGTTCTTTCCTTAAATCAATCGGCTTTTAAATAGCCTTAAATTTATCTTAACTGGTACAGTGAACTAGCCTTCAGCTAATGCTTTATCAATACGAAGTTGAAATATTTTACGCTGCTCTTCAGCAGCATTAACAAGCTCTTGCGCTCGACTGTTTGGTAAACGAGCTTGCAATAAATCGGACATTTGTTTGGCGCTTTTACCCGTTGCACAAACGATAAAGATAAAACCAAATTTGGCTTCGTAATCGCTATTACCTTGAGAAAGCACTTCCAGCACAGTATCGTTAGCTTCTTTCACTAAACCTTGCTCGTTGCCCGCTAATTCTTTGGTATTAACATACTTAGCACGCAAGCTACTGACATCACCAATTTTAGGATGACCTTCAAACGCTTCAAAATAATCTTGTTCTGTTAAACCTAACCAAGCATCATCAGCGGCTTGTTTTAGTGCTGCATCGTCAGAAAATGGACGAGCTGCTACCATCTTGTTAACCCAAGTACTTGAAGTACAACATTGCATAAACGTATGACTAGCGTCGCTTACTGGTAATTGGTTTAAATCTTCTAATATCATTATCATTTCCTTGTTCTTTATCTTTAGCAATGGCATTTAAAAAATGCCATTGCTAAGCGTACTGACTAACCTTGGCGGTTACCAAAAACACGCATACGAGAAATACCACCATCAGGGAAGATACTTAAACGTACATGTGTAAACGGCTGGTCTTTCTCAACAACGATTTCTTTAGTAAATAAGTGTTCACGATGCGCATATAATTTAGTGCTTGGAATAATCGCTGTCCAAGATACACTCTGTGCACATTCTGTGAAATCATCACTATCACTGATGCAACCTTCAAGCATAAAGGTATCTGGGAAGTTGCCTTTAAAGTGACAAGTATCAATAATCACTTTGTTCACGCTACCCGTCGCCGCTAATTTAACTATTGACCAATCTGGACCTGGATCACGACGACGTTTAGTTTCCCAGCCATCACCCATGTTGGCGCCACGGCCAGGCATGATCAGGTTGTTTTTGTCTGAGAAGAACATATCAGAAACTAATAATGCTTTTGCACCGTTTTTGATTGATGCTAAATCAATAAGTTCGCCGTCGACAAAGTCATTCCAGTTAACATCTGCTTCACCGTAAACGCGGAAACGAGCAATACCACCATCAGGGAACATGGTTAAACGCACATGAGTAAAAGCAGTATCGTTTGACTTTTCACCGTCAAGAACAAAAAGGTTTTGGCTATGCGCTTTAACATCAGTCGCTTCAAAAATAGTTTGCCAAACAGTATCGGCATTAGGTTGCACTTCACTTACACAGGCTTCAACAGATACTTTTTCAGGGGCATTACCACGGAAATAGTTAGTGTCGATATCAAAGGCGCGAATAACACCGCTGATACCTAAACGGATAATACACCAATCAGAATCACGACCATTGTTACGGCCATAACTACGGCGTGATTCCCAACCGTCCATCCATTTACCACGTTCAGTAAACTTCTCTTCGATAAAAATACCACGACCAACTTTTAATAAGTTTTCCATTTCTGCGAAGAAATCATCACTACATGAAAGTGTTTCGCCACCTACTTTTTCGCTAGCTAAATCAACATAATGTGTTTTTAATTTTTGCTCTAATACCGCTTCATCTGCCGACAATTTGTTTTGTGCTAACCAATCTTCAATCATTTTTTATCTCCAGTTACTGCATTGTCAGGCAAGCCTTGGTCGACTCTGATACATTGCGTTAATTTTTATTTTCTTATTTTTTATTCGTTTTAATAACTCAGTATTTTTTAAATACTCTTACAACTGACCTTTAAGTAGCGGTCGACCTATTGGTGAATTAATAAATTCATCTTGCTGATAAACATGAAAACCACGGACAAAGGTATGGTTGACCTGACCCGTTACTTTACGACCCGCATAAGGGGTAATATTGTGTTTGTGTTTGATCATCTCGGTAGTAATGGTGTACTCGATAGTTTCATCAAATATGCAAAAATCAGCATGATTACCTACTTTAATTGCGCCTTTAATACCGTCTAAACCAGCAAACTTTGCCGTTTCAGCAGACATCAATCGAGCTAAATCTACTAAGGTAAAACCACGATCTTTGGCTTCAGTCCAAATAAGTGGTAGACCAAATTGCAGTGCGGAAATACCACCCCATGCCTTTTCAATATCACCAGTATCAATATGTTTTAATTCTGGTGTACAAGGTGAATGATCCGATACGATAAAGTCTAAACGACCATCATTTACGGCTTGCCATAAATGTTCACGGTTTTTGTTTTCACGAATAGGCGGGCAACACTTAAATAAAGTTTTGCCATCAGGAATATTTTCCGAGGCAATGGTTAAATAATGAGGGCAGGTTTCTGCGGTAAAACGTAAACCTTCTGACTTTGCTTGTGCGATTGTAGATAATGCTTCATCAGAGGATAAATGCACTATATGCACCTTGCAGTTATCACCGGCTTCTTTAGATTCACGCGCCATATCAACCATTAATGAGATGGCATTGTTTTCCCAGCTTTTAGGACGAGACTCTAAGAAAGAGTCGTATTCCTTGGTGATTTCAACATCATCAAAATGGCCACAATCTAATTCAGCATGAATCAAATAAGGCACATCATATTTAGCTAGAATAGGCATAGCCGCGCGCATATCTTTGGCTTCAACCGGTGGGAATTCTTCAATACCTGAATCGATCAAGAAAGATTTAACACCTAAAACACCAGCGCTAAGTAACTCATCTAAATCATCAATATTTTGTGGAATTACGCCACCCCAAAAGCCACAATCAACCCAGAGTTTATCGTGTACAGAATCGAGTTTTTCTTGAAAAGCGGCTTTGGTCGTTGTTACCGGGATACAGTTTAACGGCATATCTACTAGTGCGGTAATGCCGCCAGCAGCAGCAGCTTGTGTTGCGGTATTAAAACCTTCCCATTCTGTGCGACCTGGTTCGTTAATATGAACGTGTGAGTCAACTAAGCCTGGCATAATTACTTGCTCGCCAAAGTCTTTAACTTCACAGCTAAGCACTTGACCATGACTATGAATAGCAATGGTCACTTCATCTTTAACTTCAATACAAGCCGCGATCATTTTTCCGTCGACAACCACTTGTGTACTTTGTAGAGCAAAATGGGACACCTTGCTAACTCCTCTTAATTGATAAACGTTTTCTTACGTTTTGAATGCGTTTCCAATGGTTTAAATGTCCAATAACTTCGTTGCTTTCAATCCCAATAGCCAGCTATTAGTTAATCAAGCGCTTTGTTCTTGAAAATTTATCCTCATTGGATGCTGTAACGATTTAAATGTTTTTTAAAAAGTGAGTCTGACGCGGTTTAACAAAGTGTTAAACCGCGTCAGCTCAGTCAATATGTGCGAGCATATCTTTATTTAATTTGTTGTACTTTGTTCTAAGTCAGTTAGCTGACTTCTTCGTTTACTAAACTTTTTAGCTCTTGCCAGCCTATACCACGTTTAGTGCTTTGTGGTTTGGCATCTTTTTGTTTATTAGCGCTTGGGTTAGCTTCAGTATTGGCGGCTAACTTTGCTTGATAAAGTTGGATGATTTCACCAGCCACTGAAACAGCAACTTCCATCGGTAATTTGCCTTGCACTTGTGCTAAACCGATAGGGCAGTTCATCTTCTCAACTAAGCCTTTTTCAATATCACGATGTTGAAATCTTTGTTGAAAACGACGCCACTTGGTATCAGAAGCAATTAAACCTGAATAAGCAAAATCAGCACGTTTTAAAATATTATGGCTAATGTCAAAATCAAGTTGGTGATTGTGTGTCATCACTATGTAATAGCTGTTAGTTGGCATAGTTGCCACTTCTTCTTCTGGGTTTTCACTAATCACTGCTGTGACATTTGAATAGCTTTCAACATCATCAGGAAACTGTTCAGCGCGGTTATCAACCCAGGTAATGCTACAAGGTAAACCTGCCAAAATAGGAATAAGCGCTTTACCGACATGACCTGCACCAAATAATATGATGTTGGCGCCGCTGGCACTAAAACACTCAAACAATACGCTAGCATCACCACCACAACATTGACCTAATTGCGCGCCAAGTTGAAAGTGCTCAAGTTGTTGACAAGCTTCACCGCTAGTTAATAACTGATGAGCATGTTTAATCACCTTATGTTCAAGGTGACCACCACCAATGGTGTCAAAAATATCATCATGAGTTATCACCATTTTGGTGCCACTGTTGCGTGGTGTTGAACCGGTTACACCAACGATTGTCGCAACAACGTAGGCTTTACCTTGTTTGTTTAGCTGGTGTACTGCACCGGTCCAATTCAGTTTCATGATGATATTCCTATTACTTCGCAGAGGTGGCTGCTTACTTATTTGACTTAAGGGCTTCAACAGCAAACAACACACGTTCAGGTGTAGCAGGTGTGTCTAGTTTAGGGCTAACTTTGTAATCTGCGACACTGGCAACAGCATCTTTCAATGCCGACCAAACAGCCATACCTAGCATAAATGGTGGCTCACCAACTGCTTTTGAGTTGTAAATAGTACGCTCTGGATTAGGAGCATCTGGCACTAACGCAACGCGGAAGTCTTCAGGTGCATCGTTAATCGCTGGAATTTTGTAGGTTGCTGGATTGTTTGAAAGTAAACGACCTTGTTCATTCCATACCAATTCTTCAGTTGTTAACCAACCCATGCCTTGCACAAAAGCACCTTCGATTTGACCGATATCAATTGCTGGGTTAATTGAAGCACCAACATCTTGTAAGATATCTGTACGTACCGTTTTGTACTCTCCAGTTAAGGTATCGATGATAACTTCAGAAACACATGCACCGGTTGCGAAGTAGAAGAACGGACGTCCTTTACCAGCAGCACGATCATAGTGAATCTTAGGTGTTTTGTAGAAACCTGTAGAAGATAATGAAACACGATTCATATAAGCAATTTGAGAGAACTCAGCAAAACTAAAGGTTTGCTCACCAACAATAACATTGTTACTTTCAAAGTGAACTTGTCCTGCTTCAACGTCATATTTCTCACAAGCAAAGTCAATTAAACGTTGCTTGATAGTTTTAGCAGCAGCTTCTGCAGCTTTACCATTTAAGTCAGTACCTGAAGAGGCAGCGGTAGGAGATGAGTTTGGTACTTTATCAGTACGAGCAGCAGAACAAGCAACCGTATCAACATCAACTTGAAATTCTTGTGCAACAATTTGCGCTACTTTAGTATTCAAACCTTGACCCATTTCACTACCACCATGGCTTAAGTGAATTGTGCCATCAGTGTAAACATGAACTAGTGCACCTGCTTGGTTTAAATGCTGAACAGTAAAAGAAATACCAAACTTAACTGGCGTTAAGGCAATCCCTTTTTTCAGTATGCTGTTATTTGCATTATATTCAGTGATTGCTTTACGACGTGCTTGGTAATCTGAACTTTCTTCCAACGATTCAATGATTTCGCTTAAGTTGTTATGTTCAACGGTTTGATCATAATGAGTAACGTTACGTTCTTCTTTACCGTATAAGTTAAGTTTACGAATTTCTAATGGATCTTTACCAAGATGACGAGCAATTTCATCCATGATCAGTTCGATAGTCATCATACCTTGAGGACCACCAAAACCACGGTAAGCGGTATGAGAAACCGTGTTTAGTTTACAACGGTTACCGGTAATAGTTGATTGATCTAAGTAGTAAGCATTATCTGAGTGGAACATTGCTCTATCAACAATCGCATCAGATAAATCTGGTGAGTAACCACAGTTACCATTTACTTCGATGTTGATTCCTTTGATTTGACCATTTTCGTCAAAACCAACGGTGTAGTTGTTTTCAAATGGGTGACGTTTACCTGTCATTACCATATCGTCTAAACGCGCTAACTTAAACTTAACAGGGCGGCCTGTTTCATTAGCAAGTAAAGCGGCAATACATGCCCAAGGCGCAGCTTGGGTTTCTTTACCACCAAAACCACCACCCATACGGCGCATATCAACTAAAACTTTGTTTAGTGGAATATCAAGTACTTCAGCCACTAGCTTTTGTACTTCACTTGGATGTTGTGAAGAAGTAAAGATGTTCATGCCACCATCTTCAGTAGGCTCTGCCGTTGAAACTTGGCCTTCAAGATACATATGCTCTTGACCACCAACATTGATTTCACCAGATAATTGATGCGCTGCAGCTGCAATAGCAGATTCAGAATCGCCACGTTTCAAACTATGTGGAGGACGAACAAAACTTTTTTTGGCTAAAGCGTCTTTTACGGTAAGTACCGCTTCAAGTTCTTCATATTCAACCTTTGCCAGTTTAACTGCTTTACGCGCCAGGTCGAAACTTGTTGCTGCAACAGCGAAAAGTGGTTGACCAACAAACTCTACTTTACCAATAGCTAGTACTGGGTCACCTGGGAATACCGGGCCGATATCAGTATGACCGGGTACATCTTCAACGGTAATTACTTTTACCACACCTTCCGCAGCTTTAACTGCAGATAAGTCCATTGAAATGATATTAGCGTGCGCCATAGTAGATTGACCTACATAAGCATGTAACTCACCACGAAGAGCAGGGCGGTCATCAACATAAATAGCTTCACCAGCTACTTGTTTGTCAGCACTTTCGTGCTTTTTATGCGTACCAACACCACCTAAACCAACACCAACTTGGCCTTCAACAACTGCTTTATCTGTGTTTGAACTGGCTTTTTTTACATCAATAAGAGTACGCATTAGTTATTCACCACTCGTGTTTCAATTACGTTGCTCGTATAGGCGCTTTGAAGCTCTATATAGCACTTTTCAATAAGGTTTTGAGCTACGGTCATACGATACTTATCTGAAGCACGTACATCCGTCATAGGCTGGAAGTCAGTCGCTAACGCTGCTTTAGCTTGTGCTACTGATTCTTTTGTTAAGTTATTACCTAGTAATGCCGCTTCAGCAGCTGAGCCACGCTTAGGAATACCAGCCATACCACCAAATGCTAAACGTACATTGGTAACTTTCTGGCCGTTTTCTGTAGGTGTTTTCTCAATGAAAAATGCTGCTAATACCGCAGAAATATCATCATCTAAACGTTTAGATATCTTGTAAAGCTTAAGTGTTTGACCAACAACAGGCTTAGGAATGGTAATTGACTTGATAAATTCAGACGTTTTTAGAACAGTTTTCTTGTAATCAAGGAAGAAGTCTTCAACTAGAATAGTACGCTCTGTGCCGTTAAGGTGTAGCGTCATCGTTGCACCAAGTGCAATTAATGCAGGAGGCATATCACCGATTGGTGAAGCGTTACCTACGTTACCGCCTAAAGTACCAGTGTTGCGTACTTGCTTAGCACCAATACGCTCTATCATGTCACCAAGGTCTGGGTAGTAGTGGTGTAAAGTATCGATAAATTCGCTGTATGGTAATGCAGAACCGATAACGATTTCAGACTCAGTTTCTTCAATAGTTGTTAATTCAGCAACGTTACCAACATAAACAAGCTTTTTAACTACTGCTAAGTTTTGCGTAACTGAAAGCGCTAAATCGGTACCGCCAGCAACTAAGGTTGATTTTGGTTCGTTAGTTAACTCAGTCGCTAATTCATCAATGTTCTGAGGAGCAATATAAGTATTACCATTACCATTTAATATTGGTGTTGGTAATTTTTTTAATTCGTTTAATGTAGCAACGGTGTCTTGGTAGTGCTTAGCAAAAGAATCTTCACCTGCATTTTCACTTGAAGTGATTGCAGCATCAATAATCGAGCGGTAACCAGTACAACGACATAAGTTACCCGCTAAAGCTTCAAGAACTTCATCACGATTAGGTGTTTGGTTATGTTTGTGCAAAGCAAAAGAAGACATAACAAACCCAGGGGTGCAGAAACCACATTGTGTACCATGGTTATCAACAATAGTTTGTTGGGCTTGATGTAGCTTAGCGCCGTCTTTTAAATCTTCAACGGTAATCAATTGTTTGCCATGTAAGTTACCAAGAAAGGTAATACAGGCATTAACAGATTTATAATTAAGCTGCGCTTTATTTTCGCTATCTAATTCATTACTTAGTTCGGCAAGCACAACGGTACAAGCACCGCAGTCACCAGAAGCACAACCTTCTTTTGTACCAGATTTAAATTGCTCTTCTCGTAAGTATTGCAAAACAGTGGTGTTGGGATCGATGTTTTCAATCTCTACCAGTTCGTTGTTCATCAGGAATTTTATTGTATTTGCTACCATTATTCTTTCCGCTTTAATTTTGATTTTTAGTGTCGATTTGAATATTCGTATGAATTGACTATAGCAGAATTATAAGTTGACACAAGTGTCAGCTTTGGCTTTTTTGTAATCATTTCATTTATTCAAATGAAAGAGTGGTTAGATAAAGACCCTCCGTTCTAGCTAAGCTGTAGCTAAAATCAGTATAAATTGTGACTTAATTCAGCTGCTTTTACGGGTTTCAGAATGTGAAATCTAGTGGTAAAAGAGTTCATATCATGGCAGCTTTTCAGCCTACATTTAATTTATCCTTAAACCTCTATTTATGTTGAAAGCACTACTGATGTTGATACTTATGCGCTTTTTTCGCCGTTATTTTTTCTAGGATTTTTCTATTTTTGTCAATAACTAGCTTTTTCATAGGACTTTATAGACGATTTTTTCCATTGTGGAGCCCTTAATAAAAAGGAAGAAAAAATGAAACTTAACAAATTAGTCAGCGCACTATTTATAACTGTGACTAGCCAAGCAATATTTTTTGCCGGTGATGTTTACTCTTCAGAAAAGAAATCAGCCATTGAACCGATCATGGCAACCATACCCGCGGGAAGTTTTGAAATGGGCTCAATGGTGAGTGAAAATTCACAACCTCTTCATAAAGTAAATATTTCAGAATTCAGTATGGGAAAATATGAGGTGACAGTGAATGAGTTTCGTCAGTTTGTTGAAGCGACTAATTACCCAGTTCCACAAGAGTGTCGCAATGAATTGAATGGTTGGTTTCGAGCATATACCAAAGGTAATTGGGAAACTAATGCCTTAAACACTAGTGAATTCCAACCGGTTGTTTGTATTAATTGGCAAGCTGCCAATGCTTATACCCAGTGGTTAGCAAAAGAAACCGGCAAACCGTATCGTTTACCTAGCGAAGCAGAATGGGAATATGCTGCTCGTGCAGGCACTAAAACGGATTACTTTTTTGGTGATGATACTGATCTAACTAAAGTATGTGACTACGCCAATACTGCAGATTTAACCGGTGAAACGATTTTACAACGCGACAGTAATACCAGTTATAAAAATTGGTCGGGAGAGTTGTCAAATTGTAATGATCACTCTGCTTATGCAAGCATAGTCGGCATGTATAAAGCTAATCAATTTGGTTTGCATGACGTAGTGAGTAATGTCTTAGAAATGCTCGCTGATTGTCGCAGTGAAGATTATAGTGATACTCCTATAGATGGCTCTGCTCATGTTGATGAAAAATGTGAACGTCGTTCAACGCGTGGTGGCAGTTGGCATTGGAGTCATTCACCTTTAGCACAACGCGGTAGTATCCCTGAAGACTTTTCTGGTGGCGTTGATGGTTTTAGGTTGGCGCTTGATGGTAAAGCGCCACAATTATCAAAAGCCAGTAAAGCTTTTGTAGCCAGATTAACTTTCGCTCAACAACAAGAGCAAAAACGACGTGATATTCAACCTGAATTCCCTGTTCCAGTAAACAATGTGAAATTACAACAAGATGATTCATCGGTAACTATTACCTGGGATAAAAGTGAAGAAGAAAAGGTAGAAAGCTATCGTGTATATCGTAATGATGTAACTGGAGGTATGTTTAAACTGCTTGCAACTAACTTAACAGAGACAAGCTTTACCGATAAAAAAATGGGACTAATGAAGAATGAGTACGCAGTAGTTGCTGTGAGCTTTCATCAACAAAGTTATTATAGTGAAGTGTCGACTAAAGCTGGTTGGACCGCTATTCCTGGACGTATCGAAGCTGAGTGGGCGACTGAATCTAATGACAGTTCATTGGCGCGAACTTCTGATGTCGATGGTGGTTACAACTTCACCGGCATGGGCGGAATTGGTGCTGATGCTTCATTTGAATATCAAATCGAAGTACCTGAAACTGGTGTTTATAAGCTTGAATATCGCGTAGCAGCACCTCGTGATACTAAGGGTTTTGAAGTCTTAGCTAACGATACAAAAGTGGGTGCTGAGTTAGTAAAAACAACAGGCGGTTATCATGAATGGCAGACCCAGCAGGGGATAGAAGTTCAATTGAAAAAGGGTAAAAATACAGTGACTTTGAAATCACTGGATAATAACTGGAAGCTTAATTGGTTATCGATTACTAAGAGTTAACCTTCAGTTGAATGGTTATTTATAAACTCAAAGGCAGCACTTATTTGATTAGGTGCTGCCTTTTTTATGTGAGATAGAGTGTCTTATTCAATCCAGAGTAGACTCTTTTGTAAATAGGGTCTGAGCAAGTATGACCGTCGAAAAACCACCATAGCGGTCGTTCATAATTAAATTAATAATGATCACTAAGTGCGCAAAGCGTAATAAGAGCCGTCTAAAGATCAAACGTTAACTTTACGATCATACAGAGGACATAAATTTAATCATTCAATATCGGGCGTTAGCGCACAGTAGTAATATTTTATTTATAAGAATTAAAAGAGGTTATAGCTACGCCTTAGCTCGATAACGAATACTCAGAGCTTGTTTAGTAAGGCTGTCTATATTTCTTTCGACGAGTGAAACACATAACGAAGTTTCAATTAATGGGCCTGGTGAAGTTTTTGACGTGGAACAAGGGAGCGCAGTTGGCGACCCCTTGGGTTAAATACTAAAGCTGCTTAGTCCGGGCAGTCATCGTTGCTTAGTGCATGATAGGTGGGACAGAGATCAAATGCATTTGGATCAGTTGCTCCTGGATCCGGTTTATCTGGAATAAGATCGCCATCAAAATCACAGCCCATAGGTTGGAGTTGATAGGAGTGACCACGTGCACTCATCAGCATTCCACCATCGGAGGCGTCATAGCCCTTGGCGCCATCGTTGAGGGATACCCAGTCGACCATGGGGACGCCTAAGCCATCAAGCAGGGGGAAATCATCGAAATCATCAGTAAATCCTGGGTTCGTTCCTGGGTTAGTCACTCCATCCATGTTGGAGTCTTCGGAGAGATAATCGCAGCCGCCGGGATGATAGGTAACTGGGAAAGAGTTTTTCTTCTCAACTGTGATTACATAGATATCCACCGTGCAGTCGGTGGTGTTGTCGTCAGCCATCACTATGGTAATGTGTTCGGGTTGTTGATCGGGGGGATTGAAATTCAGGATACTGGCTGGCTGAGTTAAGGTGATAGCGCAAGTACCAGTACCAATTACCGTAGGATCAATGTCTATATCCCAAACCGCGCCTATGCTGTCGACGAAGACATCGCCTGGTTCGGCATCGGTAATTTCAATTCGAAAGACAAGGCACTGGGCTGTAGCGCTGCCCACCGCGATCTTGATGGTATTGCCTGTGTTGAGAGGCAAAAGAGTCGTACAATGCACTAATTGTGCATTTTGGGTTATTGTCGGCCCTTTGAACTTGTTTTTTCCATTACCACCTCTTTCTGCTAGTGCTGCGGTGGAGTAATAAATTAAACTTATTACTGCCAGCATTAACATATAGGCCATTACTCCTCTCGGAATCACATTAATTTTCATTAGATTAACTCCTTCAATTATGGACATTAAAATGATGCATAATTCGTGCTATTTACTTATAGCATTGATAGTAAATAACTATTATTTTGGCTAAAGAAGATAAGGTTGAAAGTTGTAAAATTTTCTGACAGTAAATTATTGCTTCAATATCGCGAGCTACTCACCCAGAGTTACAGACGATGTCTGCGGACAGCTATAAGAAGTTATAACATCACCACAAAGGCCTAAGTATGACTCATATCTCTGGTTATGAAGTGGTTAAACGTTAAACAGTTAATAAATTTAATAAAAAGTGTTAATCCGGTAAAACCAAAATAATCGTTATAAGTACTTAACTTCGATTAAGCGCAGAATGTTTGGTTATGCATTTCAAATATTTATATCTGCATACGCACTTCTATGCGCGTCATATTCTAAATAGGTTTTGACCAGTGCATTCACAGCACTAGAGTTTAAAAAGAGTGTACAACGGTCATGCTAGCCTTAACTGAATAAGGGGGAATTAGGGCAAAAGGAGAAGCCATCATTTAAAAGTGTCATCTTTTTACACTCTAATTTTTATTGCCAAAGTGTACCTTTAATTTAAAGTCCCAATGTCCGCTTCGGACAACTGAGCAGACCTTTCAATGATTGCTTTTTAGTATCTAAAACTGACCGCTATGTGGCTTGAGTGCAAATGGTCAGTGCAACACACTCTATTCTTAGTTAAAAAGAAAAGGAGTGTTAAAAATTAAGAGCCAATAACTTTTCTTTATTATCTTGTCGCCAGTATTTATTGGCATTATCTTGGATATATAGGGAATAAAAATCGTAATTAATTTGTGTATTTGGCTCACTGCAAAGTAATAATGCAACGTCTAAACTTAGGCGGGTTTCGCCGGCCAGTCGAGCTTGCTCAAAGGTACGCTGGGCATGATGATTAAATTGCTCATCATCGTTACTTGCTTGTGCTATTAAAGCTTTCAAATACGAGTTTTGGGCATTATCAGTATTGGTATGACCAAGCAGAGCATTAGCTTCAGTTAGCCTATTTTGTTTAATAAAATGACCCATGAGTGCTTTACGACTCGCTTGTGAAACCCAATGATCTGGGGTTAATTTAGTATACTCAAGCACTTGTTTCCAATGAGGCTCTTTATCCGAGGTCGTTTTAGCAAAAAAAGCATAATGAAACGGTACTTTAGCAAAATGATAAATTGGTAACTGATAGCTTCTCATCTTTTTTTCAGCTCGCTGTAAGTACAAGTATTTATCGTCTGCTTCACTATGTTTATAAGCCAGTATAGATAGGTAAGTCAGGGCGTCTAACTCTCGCGGAATATCTTTAGCCTCAAGTGATAATCTGGCCGAGGTGAGCAAGCTATCTTTAATTGCAGGGTAATCATCTTCTTGATGATCTAACCATGAATGAGCATACCAAGCATCGGCTTGACGCTTTAAATCGCCAATTTGTTCAAAGTAACTTATAGCGGTGGTGAGCTTGTGTGAGCTTAAGTCATAGAGTTCTTTGCGAGTAAGAACTTTACTTTGAAAAAGCAAAGCGTTACCTAAGTGTTGCCAATTTCCTTGTTGTTCAGAGATATTTGCTAACTTGTCTGCCATAACCATGGCTTTTTCCAATTCATTCATCATGATATAAACATCGATTAATGCGCCTAAAATAATGAGGTCATTAGGTGATTTCTGATGGGCAATAGATAAGTTTGCCTGTTTAATCTCCGGCGTTTGTGCAGTATTAAGCAGATCATAAATGACATCTTGCTGTAGATGTTTTTGCAGTTTATTCATAACTTTGGTTGTTGAATCAGCCGATAATTGACCTCGCCACTCTCCAGACGGCCCTTTAACAAGAAAGTCTATATAGTGTTGTTGATTATGACGGCGCAGTTCTGCAGTTAATATCAATGGGTGAGTTTGTGCTAATTCTGGGTAGGTTAACTCCAAAGTATTGTTAAACTCATCGGTGGTAATATTACTTAATTCGGTGAAATCAAAATATTCAGTATCTGCTAGAGGGAAGCTATCGCTAACTTGTGCGTGCGAAAGAGGGATGTAAGCCATTTTTTTTAATGGCTGACTGCTGCCTTTCTGTGATTTATCTTCAAAAGAGAAAAGTACAATGAAGAGTAGCACAGTGCACGCCGTTAATAGGTATGCCCAATAGTTTTTGGCTTTATTCAATGTGGTGGTTGATGCGCTAGGCAGGGTAATGTTTTTATCTGATTCAGTAGTAATTATTGGGTCATTAGCTGTATTTTTAGCTTGGCTGTGTGTGGTTGCTACAGGTAGAGCTTCGGTTTGTAATTGCCATTGATAACCACGTTTAGGGAATGTTTTAATCGCTTGATTACCAAATAAGTTACGCAAATGGCTAATATTTTGAAAGACAGCTTGCTCAGAAACCACTTTACCCTGCCAAACTAGTGATAAAATTTCTTCTTTGCTGAGAACTTTATCGGCTTGTTCTAGCAGCAGGGCAAGTAACTTGGCTTCGTTGTGGCGAATGGCCACAGAATCACCCGCCTTGGTAAGTATTAAGCTTTTACTGTCAAATTCAAACTCATTAAAGCGATAGCGCATCGTTCTTTTTTTACACCTTGAATAATTATTTCGGCTTCATCTTAACCGATTAATACTTACTGCGTTTAAATATATTGCCAGCTGGATTTTTAATACTTTCCATGAACAGTTTATCCGTAGTGAATTAACTGGCATTATCAACTTAATCCTATTACCTTATTTGTTTTGTCGGCGCTATAAGCGTAAGGCAAGTACTAAATTTATGCTGTAAAAAGCGGAGTTATTAATGTTTTCCAGTAGTAATCGTTTGTTATTAATCATACTGGCTATGTGCGTAGTAGGCTTCTTCTCATTTGAAGCTATGGCTCATGGTGTCGATGAGAAAACGCGTCATTTTTTACAAAATAATACCGGAGTTCAGTTTTTCCCTTTTATGTATATTGGCGCCAAACATATGGTGACCGGGTATGATCACTTACTGTTTCTAGCGGGCGTTATTTTCTTTTTATACAAGAGCAGAGACATATTATTATATGTCAGCATGTTTACCTTGGGGCATAGTTTAACTCTGCTTTTAGGTGTATGGATGGACATTCAGGTGAATGCTTATCTGATTGATGCCATCATAGGTTTGTCTGTGGTTTATAAGGGCTTTGATAATTTAGGTGGCTTTAAACGAACCTTGGGTTATAGCCCAAATCCTAAAGTGGCGGTGCTTATTTTTGGCTTATTCCATGGCTTTGGTTTGGCGACAAAATTACAAGAATTTCAACTGCCGCAAGATGGACTCATTGCTAATCTTATTGCTTTTAACTTAGGGGTCGAGCTTGGGCAGTTTGCCGCCTTAACATTCATACTCTTAGGAATAAGTTTTTGGCGAAAACACCACACCTTTAACCTGTTTTCAACCACATGTAATACCTTATTAATGAGTGCCGGTTTCATGCTTATTGGTTTTCAGTTAACGGGCTATTTTACCGGTTAAACTAACTAACTGATTTACGATTTAAGAATTTTAAAAAAGAGAAATATTTATGCAACACACTTTATCAACTAGGGCTTTATTCAAATCGACATTGATAGCCATAATCATTGCTGGGCTAGCACTGGTTAGTTTTATTCTTCCGGCAGAATATAATATCGACCCAACAGGTATCGGTGCTCAATTAGGTTTAACCGCTCTGGCTACAACAACTCCTGTAGTGAGTGACACCACTGCACCTACAGAAAACACAGAACAATCAGCAGATACTATTGATGTTATTGTGCCAGCAGGACGTGGTGTTGAGTTTAAGTTTGCTATGGCGCAGTTTAAGAAGATGGAATACACCTGGAAAACGGATGGTGAGCTATTATTTTTTGATCTACACGGTGAACCAGAAGGTGATACTACCGGGTATTATGAAAGTTACGCTATTGCTACTTTAGATGGAATGAAGGGCAGTTATACTACGCCATTTGCTGGTGTTCATGGCTGGTACTGGAAAAACAAATCGGATAAAGCGATAACCGTGCAGCTAACGGTAAGTGGTGAGTACACAGTTATCGGACTAAAAAAATAGTAGCCTTATGGCTGGATTGTTTCAGTGGCACTAGTTAATTAAACGCTCAGTACCTTTACTAACACCATAAACATCTTGAGGTTTAAAACCTAAGGTCACATGGAAATCTTTTACTTTTAAACCTAATTGCTTGCGATGAAGCTGTGCCTCACTTGACTGTACAACAACAAAGTAAGCTGCTTTTTTCTCCTCTGAAACGCGCGCTAAACCTTTAAAAGTGATGGTGATATTTTCACCTAGCGTTATCTTGTTGTGGTCTATTTCTTTATACTCGTAAGGGTTAATCAGCGTCATATGGAACTCACCATGATCTCGATTAACCTGATTCTGACGATAGCCTGAAAAATCAGCCGTGAGTTGCTGCTTCATTTGAGCTAAATACGGCTGTAAATCTTTTTTGTGTACTATGCCGCCAACATATTTTAGCCCTTGATTATCTTGTAAGTGTACTAGTTTAACGGTTAGTGTTTTTTCCATAGTATCGTTACTCTGTTTTGCCTCATTGGCCATTAGTGCAGTTGATAAAAAGAGCAGAGCAGAGGTGATGGTTATCGAAAAATTGTTCATTGTATTCCTTAGAAGTTGCGTTTGACTTATCTTTTGTTTGGTGTTGTTCGACTCTTTCTCTACTACCAAGACAACTAATTTATAAATCATTGTGAAAATAATTAGAATGGCAGGCAGCCCAACAATAAATACAAAGCCCAAGCTTTTAACCCAATAGAGACAATATTATTGGCAATATTTCTAAGAACAAAAATAGCGCTATCAAAGTCGCTTAATAGTGATTAATTTTTTAATAGTTTATCGACTAACCAGGTATTGTTATTTTTAATTAATTGGACTTTTCTTACTTCTTTATAAATTCTCTCATTACGAAGACCTGTTAGCATAACTTTTATAACAACCTGGACATTAAATTCATCAATAACTTTAGTATTAGATTTTTGCGTTTCCATAGTGACGGAATCAAAGGATAAACTAAGTGCGCGACGAGAAAAATTATTTAAGGTTTTATATTTTTTTATTTCTTGTGCGAAACTTTTGGAACTCAATGAAAGCACCCTGTTTAAGTCCTTTTGGTTATAAACTGCATCAAAAAACGCGATAGTGACTTCTGACTCTGAGGGGTATTTTATTTCTTCTTTACAGCCCACAGTGAAATACATCATTACAAATAAAGATAAGAAAATGATAGGGCGAACTTGAAATATGGTCATGGTTTGCTCTTTTATGCTGGTTAAGTGCTATGTCTAATAGGTATTATAGTTAAGGATTTCTGTTTTTGAACAGGGGAAAGAACCTAATCATTTGATAAGCTTTTACATCCTTTTGGGCTTTAACCACTCACCCGATATAAACCCACTTTGGTCTATATTCCCTCTATTTAGTTTTGACTTTACTCGCTAGCATTGGCAAAGTAAATTTATTCCAACCTAAAAGATAATAATAATGAAGAAAATAAGCAGTAAGCGCGTAATAAACCACCCTTTTAAACTATCGCCATTAATGGCTGGGATTGTTTTATCTTTAGGTGTTGTCGTTAGTGGTTGTCAAGATACTAAAGTCGTATCAGCAAGCAATGGCAATAGTGCAGATTCAATGACAGCTATTGCGGTAGATAATCATGCGCAACTAGCGAAAGAAATATCGAAGAAATATATTATAACTGATGGACATCTTGATGTCCCTTATCGTTTAGAAGATGAGTTTGAAAATGTTGCAGAGCATACTGCTCATGGCGATTTTGACTTTCCAAGAGCGGTTGAAGGTGGCTTAGATGCACCATTTATGTCTATTTATATTCCAGCAAGACTCGAGAAAAGTGGTGGTAGTAAAGAACTGGCCGATAAGCTGATTACTATGGTTGAAGGTATTGTTAAAGCGGCACCTGATAAGTTTGCGTTAGCTTACTCAACCGCTGAAGTGGAAGCTAACTTCGTCAAAGGTATCATTTCTCTGCCAATGGGTATGGAAAACGGTAGCCCAATTGAAGGTGACTTAGCTAACCTTAAACACTTTTATGATCGCGGCATTCGCTACATTACCTTAACGCATTCTAAAGCGAACCACATTTCAGACTCTTCTTATGATGAAGAGCGTCCTGCGCATGGTTTGACTGATTTTGGTAAAGTATTAGTGCAAGAAATGAATAATATTGGCGTAATGGTTGATGTTTCTCATATCTCTGATGAAGCCTTTGATGATGTGATGGCAATAACTAAGGCGCCTGTTATTGCGTCTCACTCTTCAGCTCGTCATTTTACCCCAGGTTTTGAGCGTAATATGAGTGATAAAATGATTAAAACACTGGCTAAAAATGGTGGTGTTATTCAAATTAACTTTGGCTCTAGCTTTATTAATCAAACAGCTATCGATTATGGCAAGGTGCGTAAAGCTGCGATAAAAGCGTTTACCACGGCTAACCAGCTTGAAAAAGATAGTGCTGAAATTACCGCCTTTAAAAAACAATACAAAATTGACAATCCATACCCATATGCAACCTTAAGCGACGTACTTGATCACTTTGATCACGTTATTAACTTAGTGGGTGTTGACTATGTTGGTATTGGCTCTGATTATGATGGCGTAGGTGATAGTCTGCCTAGCAACTTAAAAGATGTGGCGTCTTATCCTAACTTGATTGCAGGTTTGTTAAAGCGTGGTTATAGCGAAGCCGATATTGCTAAAATCTTATCAGGCAATGTTATGCGTGTTTGGAAAGCCGTTGAGGCATATGCGGCAGAGCACTAAAGCTTCTATTAAAAAATAGAATTAGAGCAAACTGATATACAAATAAAAACGCTGAAGGATATGTTAATAAATATTTTTCAGCGTTTTTTTGGAAAGAGTTTAGTTCATTTTTCGTTTAAGGTAACAGCTCAACTGCACGTACTTGCAATATAGCTTCGCCGCCGTTTTTATCTGTCATGCTAGGTGTGAAATAAAGCGCATCAATATGCGCAGGCACTAAGCCGTGATCTTTAGAACTTGCAGGTGTCCATTTAGGGCGGTAGAAGTCTTTTAAATCAACTTCTTGTGTTGTCCAGCCCTTGGTTGCGGCTAATTTAATTTGGTAATGGGCGTAACTCTCATCACCTTCTTTACCATATTCTTTTTGTGATAATTTGATAAGCAGAGGAATATCACACTGATAGGTTAACCGTATTTTTGTATTGCCAAGCAATGAAGCGCTGGGTAATTTATGAATTAATTCAATCCATGAATTACGCTGTGAATCAACGCGTGGTACACGTTTAAATTTAATCCAAATACCGCCGTGTCTAATGAGCTTCTCATTAATTATCGCTTCACTGCCATAGGGGTCAGTGTCATAAGTCCATTGGTTTTTATCTAAAGGCGCATGCGTATTGTCTGCCTTGGCAGGCATCACCGATAAAAGTAATAAACTTAAAGAGATAACCAATAATACTGTTTTTAAAAATTGCATTTATATCCTATAAAATTAAATTGATAGCGCTGTCATAATAAAACAAGCCGGGTCAATTGGGTAGCTGAATTGGTGATATTTTATTGTTCAATACTTGTCACTATAGCCTCACAGAGACGGTGGCTGGCAATAATTTCTTGCAATCTAATGTTATTAGCACTGCCTTTTTTTATATCATTAACCCAGTCAGTTATCATGTGTTCAAAGCCACGGGTAAATAAATAACTGTGCCAGTCGGTAAAACCCAGCGCTGTTTCGCTCCCATTTTTATAATGTGAACCATGAGTTAAGCTTTCTATATGATACTTTTCATCAGCTGAAAAAACTTCTAGTTTTTCTTCTGTTATGCCACTAAGTCGATTCATGGAAGCTTCAAACAAACCATCGTTATATTCGAAGCCAATAGTAATATTAGCGAGTAAATCACCCTGTTTAAATGAATTTACGCGCAATACTTCTGGTATTGTTCCTAAGGGAAGTTTGGCTAAAAAGCGTAAGCCATCAACAAGGTGAATAAAGTCATTAAAAACAAATTCACGGGGTGTTGCAGGAAGTGACATTCGATTTTTTTGCCAGCGAACGTGTATGAGTTCTTTTTGTAACAAAGGGGAGATTAGTGGTGCAAAACGACGATTAAAGCCAACATAAAAAGGCACGTCATTTTTTCTAGCCAGAGCAACCAAATTTTCACATTCTGCAATATCGAAGCTTAATGGTTTATCAACAAAAGTTGCTATACCCGCTTTAATACATTGTTCAGCCAATGAAAAATGACTGGAAGTCGCCGTATGTATCATTATAGCATCGGGTTTATTAGCAATTAGCTCTTGTATATCAGTGTAGCTTTCATTAATACGATATTGGGTTTGTAACTTGGCTAAGGTCTCTGGATTTCGAGTGCATAGAATAGGAAGAACTTCAGGATGATTGGCAACAATAGGTAGATATGCTTTTTGTGCTATATCGCCTAAACCAACAAGGGCAATTCTTATTTTTTTCAATGTCTTAGTGTTTTATTGATGGGGTGTTAAATTAATATGGGGTAGATTTAACCAATTTCAATTGTAGGTACTTTTTTCTTTTTTATGAGGGAAGTTGGGGGAAAGTACTCTTAAATTACTCACTTATTATGTTTAATGGCTTTTTATTTTGCTGGGCTAAAGGCTGTAACCAGTCAGTAATACCATATTTTTCTAATATATGATCTAACCTACCGTTTTGCCTAAGTTCTGCCAGTCCTTGATCAAAGATTTGCATTAACTCTTTGCTAAGAGAGGGAGAAAAACCTAAAAATAGCGGAGTGAAATCACCTTGGGTACCAGCATAGACAATGGTGTTGTTAGGTAATTTTGATAGTTGATATTGCACGGTAAAGCGGGAGTCTAATAAAATGTCTAGTCGACCCAACTGCAACATCCTAAGCTGTTTATTTAAAGGAGAACTACCGCTGGCAGAAAAAATATTATCAGGATTGTTTTTGAGTAATTTGGCTATTTTATCCCCATACTCGTAACCGTTGACCGTGCCTAAACTGATATTGTTATTTAACTGAGCCTCTAAGTCATCCATTCCTTTAAAGTGCCAATCTAATTCAGAATTTATATAAAAGTCATTATATAAACCACCAAAACTAGCATGACTTTTTTGCAGTTTGGCGTTGGCAATACTTTGTGATGGTAAAGCAAGTAATATATCTACTGTATTCTTATGAGCTAAATCCAGTGCCCTTGCTAATGGGATAATAGATAACTCTAGCTTTAAGTCATTGCTACTGGCAATTTCATTCAATACTTCGACCACATACCCTGGTAATACAGGGTCATCACAGATGTATGGACACCATACATCTGATGCAATAACTAAGGTTTTTGCTTGTACCGAACTGACAAAGAGACTTAAGCATAGTAGCGAAAAAGTGAAGCAACATAGTCGGAAGTTTTTAGTGAGTTTTATCATTTATTATTCCAATTAAAAAACTAGAGTAAGAGCCTTCTATGTCGACTTACTCTATTAAACGCAGTTAGTGTTTAATAGAGTAACCAATGAATAGCTAATTTACAGTGCTAATTAGTTACTCTTTTGTAATGGGGTATTGGCAGAACGCCATAAATAATAAAGCGCTGGTAATATCAATAAGGTCAGTAACATAGCACTTGCCATACCACCAACCATAGGCGCGGCAATTCGGCTCATTACTTCTGAGCCTGTGCCTGAGCCATACAATATAGGTAATAAACCAACGATGACTGTGCCACCGGTCATCATAATAGGTCTAATTCTTAAACCGGCACCATGGAGAACCGCCTGTAAAACATCGGCTTTAGTGGTCGTCTTTCCTTGTGCTGCATTATCCGCTAATAAGGCATAATAAGCTTGGTTTAAATAGACCAACATGATTACGCCTATTTCCACCGCAACGCCAGCTAGGGCAATAAAACCGACACCTACCGCCACAGAGAAATTAAAGCCTTGCAAGTACATTAACCAAATACTACCCACCATGGCCAGCGGTAACGTACCTAAAATCATCGCCACTTCAACGACGTTTCTAAAGTTTAAATAAAGTAGAACAATAATAATGGCTAAAGTTAATGGTACTACATAAGTTAGCTTGGCTTTTGCTCGTTGCATATACTCATATTGACCTGCCCAAGCAATAGAATAACCTGCTGGTAATTTTAACTGCTCATCAACCACCAGTTGAGCGCTTTCTACATAAGTGCCGACATCGACACCTTCAATATCAATAAAGGCCCAGCCGTTTAAGCGCGCGTTTTCTGATTTGATACCTGGCGGACCATCTTCAATAAATATATGGGCGACATCTCCTAACGAGATACGTTGACCATTTGGCGTAACTATCGGCAATAATGACAGCTGCTCGGGAGAATTACGGTAATCTTGCGGATAACGTAAACTGACAGGGTAACGCTCTAAACCTTCAACGGTATTAGTGACATTCATGCCGCCAATGGCGGTAGCAACTACTTGCTGAATATCGTTAATATTTAATCCATAACGAGCAGCCTTGCCACGTTGAATATCCACTTTAATATAGCGACCACCTGCGACACGCTCAGAATATACTGAGGCAGTGCCTGGCACGTCGGCTAAAATGACTTCTAATTGCTGACCTATTTGTTGAATTACTTCGAGCTGAGGTCCTGCTATTTTTATGCCTACAGGGGTTTTAATACCCGTTGCTAACATATCAATACGGGTTTTAATGGGCATAACCCAAGCATTGGTTACCCCAGGCAGCTTAACCAGAGCATCGAGTTCTTTTTTCAAACTCTCGGTGGTGACACCATCACGCCATTCACTTTTTGGCTTCAACTGGATAAAGGTTTCTATCATGGTTAACGGCGCAGGATCGGTTGCAGTTTCAGCGCGACCAACCTTACCAAAAACAGTTTTAACTTCCGGTACCGTTTTAATAAGCTTATCGGTTTGCTGTAGCAACTGTCTTGCTTGGCCAATAGAAATGCCGGGATAGGTGGTGGGCATATACATCAAATCGCCTTCATCAAGGGGCGGAATGAATTCACTGCCTATTTTATCAAGGGGATATAAACCAATAAGCAATATCACCACAGCGGCAGATAAAGTGACTTTAGGAAAACGTAATACCGTTTTAAGTGCTGGCATGTATAAGGCGGTTAGAAATTTATTCACCGGATTTTTATGTTCAGCTAAGACTTTGCCGCGAATAAAGTAACCCATAAGTACAGGTACTAAGGTGATAGCTAGAGCTGCTGAGGCAGCCATGGCATAAGTTTTAGTGTAAGCCAGTGGTGAAAACATGCGACCTTCTTGTGCTTCGAGGGTGAATACCGGTACAAAACTAACGGTAATGATTAGCAAGCTGAAAAATAGCGCCGGTCCCACTTCACAAGCGGCATCAGTAACTACTTGCCAACGTTTTTCATTGGTTAATGGTTGATCTTCAGGCAAACGTTCCAAATGTTTGTGCATGTTTTCAATCATAACTATGGCGCCATCAACCATGGCACCAATGGCAATAGCAATACCGCCAAGCGACATGATGTTAGCGTTTAGGCCTTGAGCATGCATAACGATGAAGGCGGTTAAAATGCCGACAGGAATACTAATGATCACCACTAGCGATGAGCGTAAATGAAACAGGAAAATAATACAGACTAAAGCCACTACGCCAAATTCTTCTAATAGCTTCATTGCTAGGTTACTAACTGCACGTTCAATCAGCGCCGATCTGTCATAAACAGTGACAATCTCTACACCTTCAGGTAGACCTTTTTTCAGTTGCTCAAGCTTGGCTTTTACCCCGTTAATAACATGCTGGGCATTTTCGCCAAAGCGCATTACCACAATACCGCCAACGGTTTCACCTTCACCGTTTAGCTCAGCGATACCACGACGCATTTGTGGACCTGTACCTATTTCAGCAACATCTTTAAGTAATAATGGCGTGCCATTTTTATCAACACCTAGCGGAATATTTTCAAGGTCTTCTACGCCTTTTATATAACCGGTAGCACGTACCATGTATTCAGCTTCGGCCATTTCAACCACCGAAGCACCAATCTCTTGATTACCTTGTTTGATGGCATTTTGAATAAGAGATAACGGAATACCCAAGGCTCTGAGTTTGTCTGGATTAACTTGTACTTGGTATTGTTTGACCATGCCGCCAAGTGCGGTAACTTCTGAAACGCCTTTTACCGTTTGCAGTTCATACTTTAAAAACCAATCTTGAATACTGCGTAATTGACTTAAATCGTGTTGACCAGTTTTATCAACTAGTGCATACAAATATACCCAACCAACCCCGGTAGCATCAGGACCTAATTGTGGTTTTGCATCACTAGGTAAGTTAGGTGCTACTTGGCTTAAATATTCTAATACCCGTGAACGTGCCCAGTAAAGGTCGGTATCTTCGTCAAAAATCACATAAACATAAGAATCACCAAAAAATGAAAATCCCCGTACAGTTTCCGCCCCAGGCACTGATAACATGGCGGTTGTCAGTGGGTAAGTTACTTGATCTTCAACCACTTGTGGTGCTTGGCCTGGATAGCTAGTTTTGATGATAACTTGCACATCTGATAAATCAGGTAAAGCATCAACCGGCGTATTTTTTACTGAATATAAACCGACACCGACTAAAATCATGGTGGCGAGTATGACAAAAAAACGATTGCCTACAGACCATCGAATAATGGCAGCAATCATTGCACTTCTCCTTTAAGCATGAGTCCCTGAGTCATCTCATCTGACATCTTATGGCTCATGCCATGGTTGATATTAGAAGTCATTGTCATAGCGCTAACAATAATAAATTCGCCCTCTTGGATTTCGAAAGTAAACATTATATAAGCATCGACAGTAAACAGTGTCATATCGACATTTTCACCGACAATGAAATCAACACTAGCCGCTCCTCTCCCCCATTTTTCTATCGCTTCACGGTCAATGGTTACCATGCGGTGATCGGTCATCACCGACGTTACCGTGCCATGCACAGTCGCTGAAGAAACCTCTTCAACCTCAGTTGCTGGTGCTGCTGTATCCGTCATGTTGTCTTGCTCAGCATTCATACGTTTAAAGTCAGAATTTTTACTCGATTCTGAATCTAGTAAGAACTGAGCAGAACTCACTACCCTTTCTCCCGCAGATATTCCTGAAAGTATTTCGATATTGTCACGATCAAAACGGCCCACTTGCACGGCTACCGATTTGAAGTAGCCATCACCTAACGCTAAGACCACTCTGTCTTGGTTGCCTGTTCTGATAAGGGCTTCTCTTGGTACTTGTAAAACAGTTTCATTATCACTGGTGACAATTGATATTTGAGCAAACATATTGGGTTTTAAATCACCACTTTGGTTATCAAAGTGCAGTCTAACTATCCCTGTTCTGGTATCAGGGTTTAACATAGGGTGAACATGTTCAACTTTGCCTTGCCATTGTTTTGAGGGCAAATAATCTAACCGCATGCTAGCATTATCCCCCATGGCAACGTTGAAAATGTCACGTTCAAAGACTTCAGCTTTTACCCATACTTGTGTTAAATCGACTATGGATAACATCATGGTTTCTGGTTTTACGTAAAAGCCCGTTCTGATCGCTAGACTTTCTACTACGCCATTTTGTGGTGCGTAAAAGGTGACATTTTGTTGTACTCTTTTCTCTTTTTTTAAGGTGGCAATGGCATACAGTGGGATTTGCAGGGCAACAAGGCGATTTTCAGCAGCGGTGATGAGACGTTTATTTTTACGATCTAGTGCGAGTAGTAGCTCTTCTTGAGCATTCACTAACTCAGGTGAATAAATATCATAAAGTGGCTGTCCCTTTATTACCGGGTCGCCTATGGCATTGATATGCAGCTTTTCAACCCAACCCGCAATTCGTGGATGAATGTGCACAAGCTTGTCTTCATCATAAGTAACATAACCAACGGTTTTTATGGTGGTATTTAAGGCTCTGTATTCTGCCGTTGTAGTGCGCACACCTAAATTATTAATGACACTGGCTGATATCTTAATTGTGCCTGGACCTTCGTCAACGGTGTTATTTTGACTGCCGTAGTAAGGAATCAAGTCCATGCCCATTGGGGATTTCCCAGGTTTATCGCGACGAAAATTTGCATCCATTGGCGCTACCCAGTAAAGAGGGTCTGATGCGTCAGTACTCGTATCACTAGTCATTTTAGTTGCGCTGTGAGGTTGGCTAGGTAGTAATTTCAATGCAGCAAAGGTGATGATGCCACCAAGCAAAATGCCGGCAATTAAACTGCCCTTAACGCTTGGTTTTTGCTTGTCATTGCTACTGTTAATCTTCTTTGTATTTAGGTCATTAGTGCTCATGAGTTTTCCTCGCGCTTAGCAAAAGCTTGTTGCGAATTTTCAGGCGTATTTTTAGTTTTCAAGCTACCGGCAAATAGGTAGTTAAGTTCTAATATGATTTTTTGTTCTTCAACGGATATCTTTAATTGCTCAATTTGTGCATTGAGTACGGCAATACGTGATCTAACCACTTCGGAAAAGTCACCATCATCATTGGTATAAGCCGTCAACGACGCTTCTGCTTGGTCATGAATTTGCGGCAGTAACTTATTTTGATAGAGTGATTTACGGTCGTTAAGTCTCAATAAACGGCCTTTACCGCTTGAGAAAGCTCCGAGTAGTTGGCGTAATAATAATATCTTATCGGTTTTAACCGCTTCAGTTTGTGAAATGGCGGACTTTACTGCCATATCTTGACGATTTTCAGTAAACAGTGGTAAGTCAAAAGTAACGCCTACCGAGAAGAAATCTGCGCGACTATTACCCATAGGGTCATCATCACGATAACCATAACTAGCATTAACGCCCCACTCAGGTTTGTATTGCTGCTCAGCTAGGTTAATACCTGTTTTTGTGGCAGATATTTTTTTATCAAGGGCAAAAACAGCCGGATGATTAGCAAAGTAATTGGCTAACTCTTCAACAGGCAACCATGTTTTGCCAAAAACTAATTGTGCATTGAGTAAGTCGAGGTCTGGCAACTGCTGAGTCAATTGCATGGTATGCAACTGACTAATCGCGCTGATGGTATCTTGCTCGGTATTTGCACCGTTATTGGCAAAAAAGGCACTGGATAACCACTGTGACATCATACCTAAATAGGCATTTTCTTGTTGCGCCAAGATATCGAGTCTATCGTCCAATCGGGTTAACTCAAGTTGTGCACGAACAATATCTTGCTGGCGTGTTTTTCCTAACGCTGAGGAATAACTGGCTTGTGCAACATCAGCTAGTTGCTCAAACAGGGAACGATTGCTTTCAATGAGGTTTATACTTTGCTGAACCCTATGAGCATCAAGCCAAAGAGTACCAACAGTAACGGCGACTTTTGCTTTTCGGTCTGCTCGTTGAAAAGGATAAGCCTCGCTTTCAATACGTAATTGTTGATTTTTTATCGCTAAGGTATCGCCACGAGGGAACATCTGGGTGATACCCACTTTGAGCTGGGTCATGCCTTCCTGGTTAAAATCAAAACCATCGGTGGGTAAGTTGGCAAGACCAACAGACATTTTTGGATCTGGCATACTATTAGCGGCATGGCTCATTGACTCTACAGCTTGTTGCTGATGTTTATTGCCAGTGAGCCATGGGTCATTTTTTTGTGCCGTTTTTACCGTATTAGCAAATGACCAAGTATTGGGGTTATCAGCTGCATGAGCTACTTGACCATAAACGAAAATGGCACTGACTAGTATTGCACTGGCGGTAGAGCATTTTTGTATTTTACCCTTTTTATCGGTGAACATTAGAACTGCTCCTGATAGTTATTTAACTCTGCGTAAATACCGTAACTACCATCGGCTTTCAGTAATATCACTTGGTAAGGCATAAATTTATCACCTACTTCCATACCCGGCGTACCTATAGGCATTGCAGGAACAGAAAGACCAATGGCATCTGATGGTGGATTAGCTAGAAATTGATGAATAAATTTAGCGGGTACATGCCCTTCAAAAACGTAACCGTCTTTAGATACCGCGGTATGACACGAACGATATTGTGGTCTTATGCCTTTATCAGCTTTAAAAGTAGATAAATTACTTTGGTTATGGGCTTTTGAGATAAAACCATGCTGGTCTACATGTTCAAGCCATTTTTCACAACAGCTGCAAGTAGGACTTTTATAAACGTCTAACAAAGGAAGTTGTACTGTATTGTCAGCAAGGTTACTAACAGGCGCCACTTGTTCGTTTTCTTGAGAACATGCCGAGATGGTGAATAAGGTAATAAATGCAGTCATCGTGATGAATGACTTTGATGAAAATGAGATCATAACTCCCTCCTAGGGAATATATTTATTGGCAGAAAAAACCAAGATAAAAAAGTTTAATTCGCTATAACAATAAGTTAAATAGCTATAGCAAAGAAACTAAATGTTTTTTAATAGAGTAAGCTGTAAATTTTGAACGCAATGAGGCTGTATTTAGCTCAGAATAGGAGGTCTATAAAGGGATGTTGGCGCTTGGCTAGTTACTAAAGTAGGAACTGAGGTTATCTTATGGGAAATCGCAATTTCTGGCATGTAATGAATGATAGTAGTAAATGCTGATGCAGTTGAACAACCACCAGTCAAACAATCGCATTCTTGAGCACAGCAATCTTCTGTTGAAGTTGTAGCGCAATCCCTTGTTGATGATGCTGTTGTCATCATCATATCTTCATCACAATCGGTCATGTCACTCATATTATGATGTGGACTGTCCATCGATGACATACCAGCCATTGATTGCGTATTTAATTGCATAGCTGTCATGCCATAAAACATGGTCATAGATGCCGTTGATTGACCAATAAAGATCAAACAAAGCAATAACACCATCATTGTTTTATTTATAAAAGTAGGCACAAGCATCACTTAAATTATGAATTAGATACTATTAGTAAATTCATCAACTAGGTATTGCTTAGCTAATAATTACACAATAGGAAGATTTATAATTTTAGCATTATTGAAAAGAATATAGCAATAAGAGTAACTTTAATAAATTTTAACTCTACTTGGTATTATATCAGTGAGCTTAAATAGACTGAAAAAGAGATACTTACCTATTAATAATTGAATAAACTAGGTAGTCTTATTAACATATATATGGATGAGTTTAGGTTGAGGGAACAATGAATAAAACTGAATTAGCCGAAATATTAAATCAACAACCGTTTGGAATTTCGGAACTTAATCCTATTGAAGGAAACTTTCTTTACTTTAATGAGCAGGAACGCCTTTTCAGAAAGTTATCTTTCAATGAAATAACGTCTGCTTCGATATTTGATCTGTTTTCTGAGAAAGATAGCGAAAAATTGAGAGATACTTTTAAACAATGCCTTGAATCCTCTACTGTTCAGGAGTATTTTTTTAAATATAAGAGTAATGACCACACATTTCAAATGAGATTAGTTAAAAGTGATAATGGAAATATTATTAGCTCACTTACAGATATTACCAATCTTCATCAATTAGAAGCTAAACAGTTAGTCGATAAGGAAAATCTCAAATGTTTGAGTGATGCTGTTACTGGCGCAAACATTGGCTGCTGGGATTATTATCCTCAGGAAGATCGAATTATTGCGGATAAAACATGGGTAACTCAGAAAAAATATAAGGATGAAGGCTTCAGGGTAAACAATGAACTTTTCTCAGATGTGGTTGATGGACTGACAAAGTGGGCATCTATCGTTCATCCAGATGATCTGGAAGCCACAGGTAAACTTATTGAAAAGCACCTAAGTGGAGAAACTGAGGTTTACGATGCCAAGTTTCGAATGATGTGCGGTGATGGAGAATGGAGATGGATTCACGATATCGGCAGAGTTTTTCAACGTGATGAAAATGGTACTGCTATTCGAATGAATGGTGTTCATATTGATATCTCAGAATCCAAGAAACTCGAAATGGATATAGAAAAAATATCGATTACAGATTCGTTAACAGGTTTATTAAATCGAAGGAAGTTCGAGTTCCTTTTTAATAACACCATCATTGAATCCAAAAGAAATAAAAAATTATGCTGCTTTTTATTCATAGATGTAGATTTATTCAAAGAATATAACGACATATATGGTCATCAACAAGGAGATCATGTGTTGAAGAGTTTAGGTCAGGTATTGATAAATACGGCAAATAGGGATGAAGACTATTGTTTTCGACTAGGAGGAGAGGAGTTTGGTGTGGTTTTTAATGCTGAAGATAACCGATCAGCAATCACCTTTTCACGGTTAATCCAAGATAATATTGAAGGGCTGAGAATACCTCATGAAAAAAATACAGCAAGTGACTATATCACTGCTTCCATGGGACTTTATTGTAAAAACCATGATGAAGAAATCCATATAAACCAAATATTCAAACAGGCTGATGACTTGTTATATAAAGCCAAGAAGTCAGGAAGAAATACTCTACAAATAGAGTGTTAATGATTGTTTTAAAGCAACAGTAAACATTGAGAAAACTAAGCCAATATCACTTTTACTCAGGTACTATGGTTAACAATTTCAATACTTGTATATATTATAAATAAGGGATTTTATGCGTGGAGCAGGTGGAACGTCAGGTGGTTTAGGACAATTTTTTATTGGTCTAATTATGATGTGTGGAGGTTTCTATTTATTGTTGAATGCCATCACGGTAAGTTCAAGTTTTGGTATGGGAATGCGTCTGTATGGTTTCTCTGCTATGGGCGGAAGCTACAGCATTACCAGCGGTATGGTGATGATTCCGTTTATGTTTGGCGTCGGCATGATTTTTTATAATGGTAAAAATCCGCTCGGTTGGATACTCGCATTAGGCTCTATTAGCGGCTTGATTTTTGGGGTTATTTCTTCAATTCGTTTTAGTATGAGAACGATGACATCGTTTGATTTAATTGTCATCTTAGTGCTCTCAATGGGCGGGATTGGCTTGTTTTTACGTTCACTTAAGAAAATAGATGCAGCTATTCCTGCGGAGCAAAAATAAATACGTTTTGCAGTTAAATAGGGTATAGCGCAATGAAGTTGTGCTATACCCTTATCACTCAAAGTGAAGGGTTATTTCTCCTTCATATTCCACAAAATGTCTTGGCCACTGCCCATAACTGTTGTTGGTAATTTCCCATCCCATTGTTGGGCTTTAACATAGTCAACTAACGTACTGTTACTTTTAATTGCTAATGCTTTTTTGGTCATTGCTTCAGCTTCAGCCAAACCTTTAACTAAGATAGCCTCAGCCTCTGCCTTAGCTTCAATTTCAATGGCATAGGCACTACCATCAGCACGTGCTTTTTCAGCATCACGTTTTGCTTCTGCTGTATTTACTTCTCGCTGTGCTTCAAGCTTTTGACGTTCTAAGCGATGTTTTTCCGCGGCAGCTAAGTTTTTTTCTGTTTGCTTGGTTTCAATACTTTGCAGATATTTTTTCGGTAGTACTAAGTTTTCAATTTGTACACTATCAAGTTTAACAGGGAACTCAGCCATCGCTGATAATAACGTTTCTTCAATTTTTTGAATTACTTGGCCACGATTTTGAATTATTTGCTCTGCTTTAAAGCGAGCTAAAGCATCTTTAGTCGCTGAGCGTAAACGGGGATCCAAAATTCGATTTTCAAATTGATCTAAGCCACCATAGCCTTTATAAAGTTCAAAGGCTTCAGCGCGAATAACTGTCCAGTTAACTGATACTTCAGCTTGAACAGGCATTTGTTCAAAAGTTGAGGCTTTTAAGTTCTCAGAATTTTTACGAGTACGGATTTCTAATTCTTCAACAGTGTCGGCAAAAGGGATTTTTGTATGCAAACCAGGGTTTACTTGTGTGGTTGCTTCACCGAAACGTTTAACTATACCAACATGGCCTTCATCAATGGTGTAGGGGACTTGCCATAAAATAAGAGCAGTAACAACAGCGGCAGAAATCTTGCCAAAATGTTTGGTTATTTGGGCTGCATCAAGGTCGGCTGGGGTTTTTGTCATTCCATTTTTTAACATGTATTTTCCTTCATTGTTATTAATATTCTTCAGCGGCTGTTATTAAAAAATTATCTTAATAAGTTTGTAACTGAACTGTTAATAACAATAAAGCCTTGACATATTATGTCAAGGCTTTTGTTTTTTGGGTTTTTAATACTTGGGTAGAACCTTTCCAATAACGTTAATTCAAAAAGGTTTGATAAGCGAGGTTATCGGTTTCTTCTTGCCATTGATAGCCAAGCGCATCAAGATGCTGGAAGAATTCATCTTGCTGGTTTTTATCTAAATCAAACCCGGCTAGTACCTGACCAAATGCTGCGCCGTGGTTACGATAATGAAATAGTGTGATATTCCAATGTTCGCCCATAGCGGCTAAGAATTTTTCTAATGCGCCAGGGTGCTCTGGAAACTCAAAACTAAATAATCTTTCATTTTTAGTTTTGTCATCGCTACTTGGGATTTTACCACCAATCATGTAACGAACATGCAATTTTGCTAGTTCATTGTCGGTGAAATCTCGCACTTGATAGTTTGCGTTTACAAGACCTTGAAGCAGTTCTTGACGTTCTTTAACACTGCCGCCAAGGCGAACACCGACAAAAATTTCAGCACTTGGCTTACCCGAAAATCGATAGTTGAACTCGGTAATGGCACGGTTGCCGATTGATTGGCAAAAACGCTTAAAGCTGCCTTTTTCTTCTGGAATGGTAACCGCTAATATTGCTTCTTTTTTCTCACCTAATTCACAACGTTCTGATACATAACGTAAGGTATGAAAGTTCATGTTAGCACCTGAAAGTACTGCAGCTAATGACTCATTTCCTTTGCTCGTTTGTGTATATTTTTGCAAACCTGCCAATGACAATGCGCCAGCAGGTTCAGCAATAACGCGTGTTTCTTCGAATATATCTTTAATTGAGGCACAAATTTCATCAGTTGTTACTGTGATAACTTCATCACAAAACTCTTGAATCAAACCGAAAGTATTCTCACCAATGCGCTTAACAGCAACACCATCGGCGAATAGGCCCACTTGATCAAGGTCTACAGGCTTGCCAGCGGCAAGTGCAGCTTTTAAACAGGCAGAATCTTCAGCTTCAACACCGATAATTTTGGTACTAGGGCTTAATTGTTTTAAATAAACAGCCATACCTGCGAGTAAACCGCCACCGCCAACAGGGATAAAAACCACATCCGCATGGGGTAATTGTTGTAAAAGCTCTTTTGCCACTGTTCCTTGACCAACAATAACTTCAACATCATCAAAAGGATGGATCAGTGTTTTACTTTCTGCTTTGGCGTATTCGACTGAAGCGGCTTGTGCTTCATTGAAACTATTACCCACTAACCGCACTTCACCACCAAAACGTCTGACATTATCGACCTTGATATCTGGCGTGGTCTTGGGCATGACAATAGTTGCTTTAATACCAAGTTTGTTAGCAGCTAATGCTAACCCTTGCGCATGATTTCCTGCTGATGCAGCAATAACCCCATGAATGCACTGCTCTTCGGTTAAACTATTGAGCTTGTTATAAGCACCACGTAATTTAAACGAATGTACGGGTTGTTGATCTTCACGTTTTAAATAAATTTGGTTATTTAATCGAGCAGATAACTTATTCAACGTAGTTAGTTCAGTCTCAACGGCGAGATCATAAATAGGAGCGAGTAGAATACGACGTAGGTAATCTAATGGTGTTTGTGGTGATGCTTGCTTGAGTGTTTCTGTCATCAGGTTTACCTAGGAATTTTATTGTTAATTTTTTGAAGTTATGCCGCTAACTCTTGAGTCGTCATGCTCGAGTTCTCTTGTCGAGCATCCATTCACTAAAAGCTGGATTCAGGAGAATGTGCCTCAGGATAATTGCTCCTGCATTATCTAATAAAGTACTTTCTGTACCGTCTGAATTCTCTAATAAGTAACATCCATGCTACTTCCGATCAGAGAACTCGTGAATGACAATATAAAAGTCAGCTTAATTATTCAGTCTTATTAATCGACTAAGCCATCAAGTAATGCACGGTTACGAACTGCACCTTTATCGGCACTTGTTGCTAACATTGCATAATTTTTTAATGCATAACTGATAGGGCGAACTCGATCAGCAGGTTTCCATGCGTTTTTACCTTTGGCTATCATCGCAGCACGACGAGTCTCAAGTACTTCTTTAGATACTTGTAAGGTAATTTCACGTGTCGGGATATCAATATGAATGATATCGCCTTGTTCAACTAGGGCAATTGTTCCGCCGTCAGCGGCTTCAGGAGATACATGCCCAATTGATAAACCTGAAGTACCACCAGAGAAACGACCATCAGTTAATAAAGCACAAGCTTTACCTAAGCCCATAGATTTTAAATAAGTGGTTGGATAAAGCATTTCTTGCATGCCAGGTCCACCTTTAGGACCTTCGTAACGAATAACGACTACTTCACCAGCAACAACTTTTTTGTCAAGAATGGCAGAAACTGCTTCGTCTTGGCTTTCAAATATGTGTGCAGGGCCTGTGAATACTAGGTTATCGTCCTCTACACCCGCCGTTTTAACAACACAGCCATCAGGTGCAATATTACCTGCAAGTACAGCTAAACCACCTTCTAATGAGAATGCATTTTCAAGACTACGGATACAACCATTGGCACGGTCATCGTCTAAGGTATCCCAACGACAATCTTGGCTAAATGCCTTGGTAGTACGAATACCTGCTGGGCCAGCACGGTAGAATTTTTTAACATCTTCATCATCTGTTAACGTAATGTCATATTTAGCGATAACATCTGCTAACGTGGTACCTAAAACATTCGGCACATCAGTATGTAATAAACCAGCACGATCTAATTCACCTAAAATACTAATAACACCACCAGCGCGATGCACATCTTCCATGTGGTACTCAGGTGTGGATGGCGCAACTTTACATAGCTGTGGTACGCGGCGAGATAATTCATCCATGTCTGCCATGGTGTAATCAATTTCAGCTTCTTGTGCTGTAGCCAATAAATGCAAGATAGTGTTGGTTGAACCACCCATAGCAATATCTAAACACATAGCATTGTGTAAAGCCTCTTTACAGGCAATATTACGCGGTAACGCAGATTCATCGTTATCTTGGTAATAACGCTTAGTTAACTTGACAATTTCTTTACCAGCATCTAAAAATAATTTCTCTCTATCGGCATGCGTAGCCAACATTGAACCGTTACCAGGTAATGCTAAACCTAGCGCTTCAGCTAAACAGTTCATTGAATTTGCCGTGAACATACCAGAACATGATCCACAGGTTGGACAGGCAGAACGTTCGATTTTATCACTGTCTTCATCACTTACTGTTGGATCGGCACCTTTAATCATGGCATCAACTAAATCGAGTTTGATAATTTGGTCAGAAAGTTTAGTTTTACCGGCTTCCATTGGACCACCAGAAACAAAAATTACCGGGATGTTTAAGCGCATTGCTGCCATCATCATGCCAGGAGTGATTTTGTCACAGTTTGATATACAAACCATGGCATCGGCACAATGGGCATTAACCATATATTCAACTGAGTCAGCAATTAAATCACGAGAAGGCAGACTATAAAGCATGCCTGAGTGACCCATTGCAATGCCGTCATCAACAGCAATAGTATTGAATTCTTTAGCAACACCGCCAGCTTTTTCAATTGCACCGGCAACTAATTGACCCATGTCTTTTAAGTGCACATGACCAGGTACAAATTGCGTGAAAGAGTTAACTACCGCAATAATAGGTTTTCCAAAATCACCATCTGTCATGCCTGTTGCGCGCCATAAAGCACGAGCACCGGCCATATTACGGCCTTGAGTAGAAGTTGCAGATCTTAATTTAGGCATGATTTTAATTCCAATTAATGATTTTATTGATTATTTTTAAATTTTTATTTTGAAAGTTCACTTTATGATTACAGAGTGAAATGAACTTTTAAAATGAGCATTCTTCTTTCTAATGCTTGAACATGTGACTGCTTTACTCAAAGTCAGTTGATGCTGTAACAAAGAGGAAACACGGAGCTTATGAATATAAGTGAGTATTTCCGATGCCGCTACAGTATCAACTGGCCAAGAGTTAAATAGTTACTAACTACTTAACAGGGTCTAACCAACCTTCTGGCACTTCAGTCGTACCATTGAAGATGCCGAAGAAAGCCTCTTGTAGTGCTTTAGTAATTGGTCCACGAGAACCAGTACCAACAGGTAAACCGTCTACAGATTTAACCGGTACAACTTCAGTGGCTGTGCCACACATAAAGAATTCATCGCAAAGATATAAAGCTTCACGAGCAATCGCTTCTTCACGTACTTCATAACCTAGTTGTTTAGCTAAGTAGAATACCGCATCCCGAGTTAAGCCTTGTAAAATAGAGGCTGTTCCAGGAGGTGTATAAATAATATTGTTACGTACTAAAAATAAGTTTTGACCTGCGCCTTCACTTACCATGTTATTTACATCAAGTGCTACACCTTCAGCATAACCATGACGAGCAGCTTCTGTTGAAATAAGCTGTGAAGACAAGTAGTTACCACCTGCTTTTGCAGCAGTAGGCATAGTGTTTGGTGCTAAACGGTTCCAGCTAGAAACACCTACCTCAACACCATTCTCAACAGCGTCAGCGCCTAAGTATGCTTCCCAGCTAAATGCGGCAATCATAAGGTCTGCTTTAGCATCAATTGGTGGACGAAGTCCCATACCAATATCACCTAAAAAGGCTAATGGACGAAGGTATGCTGATTTTAAATCGTTTTTCACAACAGCATCTTTACAGGCTTGAACAACTTCTTCTTGCGTGTATGGGATATTCATACGGTAAATTTTTGCTGAATCGAATAAACGCTTGATATGCTCTTCTAAACGGAAGATACAGGTGCCTTTATGTGTTTCATAAGCACGAATTCCTTCAAAAACTGATGAACCGTAATGAAGAGCATGACTCATTACATGTACAGTAGCGTTTTGCCACGGCATGATTTCACCGTTAAACCAAATATGTTCTGCATTTACTTTAGCCATTTTCTTTTCCTAATTTTTGTTGCTCTTATCTAACTAAAAGCCCCGAACTCTATGTCAGAGCCTGTGTAGTTAATACAGAGCGAATTTTTATTATATTGCGATTACTTTTTTAAGAGTAATAATATTGCTTGTTGTTTAAGCGCTGTATTGCTTAATTTGCACTTCACTATTGTCTACTTTGACACCCTTGATGTCGATCAATTTGTTGATTTGATCGACAAGCAAAGAAATAGGACGCTCACTACTAACAGACATAGTGATTGTGGCAACATTATTGCCAGTATTAACCTCGGCATTCATACCGTTGATTAAAAAACCACGATAACGAGTGACTTGTAAGATTCGCTCTAACACCACTTGTTTATCATCAGCCATTATAATTAATTGATATTTATTCAGCGTTACAGGATTCATCTTAAACACCCTCCATCATTTTATCGTTTGCTGTATTTGGCGGAACTAACGGCCAAACATTTTCAGTAGCATCAATTTTTACTTGTAATAAATACGGACCATCATGATCTAACATTTCTTTAATAGCAGCATCTACTTCACTCTTTTTAGTGATTAACTTGGCTTTTATGTCAAATGCTGTTGCTAACATGACAAAATCAGGGTTATCTGATAAATCGGTTTCGCTTAATCGACCATCAAAAAATAGGTCTTGCCATTGGCGAACCATACCTAGTTTAGCGTTATCAATTAGCACAACTTTTACTGGAATTTGGTAACGTTTAATAGTCGCTAATTCTTGTACATTCATCATGATTGAACCATCACCTGAGACAGCAATAACGGTATCATGGGGACGTGAAATTTGTGCGCCAATAGCTGCTGGTAGACCGAAGCCCATGGTACCCATACCGCCACTTGTTAAGAAATTACTTGGGTCATCAAAGCTCATATGTTGTGCAGACCACATTTGATGTTGACCAACATCTGTAGTTACACAGGTATTATTTGGCATCAAATCGCTAACCGTTTTTAATACCGCTGGAGCAAAAATGTTTTCGCCTGGATGATCATATCGCCAAGCAAAATCAGTACTCATTTGTTGTAATTTTTTCTGCCAATCTGTTATGTCTAAATCAGTGGTTAACAGAGGTAAATTACCTTTTAAATCACCTAAAATTGCAGCATCAGCTTCGCGACGTTTATTAATTTCAGCGGTATCTATATCAAAATGAATAACTTTAGCATGTGGTGCAAATTCATCTAGCTTGCCAGTCACTCGGTCATCAAAACGAGCGCCAACAACGACTAATAAATCACACTCTTGAACAGCAATATTTGCTGTTTTTGTGCCGTGCATACCCAACATACCAAGGTAGTTTTCATTGTCCGGATTAATTGCGCCTAAACCTTTTAATGTTGAAACACTCGGCATACCTGTTTTTTCGGCAAAATCTCGTACTTCTTCAACAGCATTCGCCATACCAACACCACCACCTACGTACAAAATAGGTTGTTTGGCATGAGTCAGTAAATCAAGCGCTTTACTGATATCTGCAAGAGGTAATTTTACTTTGTTTTTTAAATGAGACAGTTTATCTAGACGTTGCGTGACTTCCGCTAACTGTATATCTTTTGGAATATCAACAAGTACTGGTCCATGACGACCTTCTAAAGCAATTTCAAAGGCTTGGTGTAATACTTTTTCAAGCTCATTAATATCAGTTACTTGGAAAGAATGCTTAGTACAAGCAAGTGATAAACCAAAAATATCAATTTCTTGGAAAGCATCACTACCCATTGCAGCAGTTGGCACTTGCCCAGTGATTGCAACAACAGGAATTGAATCTGCTAGTGCATCGGCAAGACCGGTAATCAAGTTTGTTGCCCCTGGCCCAGAGGTCGCTAAACAGACACCAACAGTGCCAGCAGCGCGAGCATATCCTACAGCAGAAAATGCTGCCCCTTGCTCGTGACGGCATAGATAGTGTTTTACGTCGCTGTCATATAAAGCGTCATAAATTGGCATTATTGCGCCACCGGGGTAGCCAAAAACGTGCTGTACACCGTGGTCTTGTAGTACTTCAAATAATAATGCGCCGCCAGTTAGCGTTTTACTCTCGGTCATGATGATTCCAATTGTTATCTTGTTAATGTCTATGTTTTCAGTGTTTTTATCTTTTTCTTAAACAAATGAAAAATTAATAAAAACGGCTAAAAAGAAAACCCTCGGTTCTTACGAAGCGAGGGTTTGTTATTTGGTGAATGCTTTTTCTTTAGCTCAACAAAACCCTCGAGATGATTTAATAATCACCACGACGAGAAGGTTAATAATAATTGAGTTAGATTTATGCATTTTATCTCTTTGCTTGTTTATTTTTGCGTAGTCTGATTATTGTTTTTTTTATGTTCAGAGTCGCTTTCTTATTAAATTAGTACCATAGCTCTAATCCTATGTGCAAGTTTTTTTGTTATAGTTTTTTTGTGTAAAAAATGATAATCGGTAATAAACCTATCTTATTAAAATTGAACTACACTGAAAAAAGGGAACAAATAAAATGGAATTTTTATGTCACTTTCTTGTGTGTACAGTCGAGCTAGAATTGGTCTTGAATCCCCCCTCGTTAGCGTTGAAGTTCACCTTGCCAATGGCTTACCCGCATTCAATATTGTCGGTTTACCAGAAGCGTCAGTAAAAGAATCCAAGGATAGGGTACGTAGCGCAATAATCAATTGTGGTTATGAGTTTCCGGCTAAACGAATTACCGTTAATCTGGCACCAGCTGATTTACCTAAGGAAGGCGGCCGCTTTGATTTACCTATTGCGGTGGGAATTCTCGCCGCGTCTGAACAACTGCCTCCCGTTGATTTGAGCCAATATGAATTTGCAGGAGAGCTAGCTCTTTCCGGTGAACTACGAGCCATTGTTGGAGAAATACCTGTTGCCATGGCAAGTAGCCAAAGCAAGCGGACTTTAATTATTCCCATTCAAAATACCGAACAGGCTAGCTGGGTAAAACAAGCGAAAATTCATGCTATCAGTCACTTAACGCAATTATTCCCTCATTTTGCTGGGCAACAGGTTCTACCCTTAGTTACTGAACAAATTATGGCAGAAGAGTTGACTGAGTCAGAACAATCGTTAGATATGAGCGATGTTATGGGGCAACCCTTGGCTAAGCGAGCTTTGGAAATTGCTGCCAGTGGTGGTCATAACTTACTTTTTATCGGCCCACCGGGGACGGGAAAAACTATGTTAGCTAGCCGCTTAGCGGGTATTTTACCGCCTATGACAGAGGACGAGGCATTACAAGTAGCAGCTATTCAATCAATTAGTCATCAAGGCATTACACGTAAATCTTGGTTTACTCGGCCTTTTCGAGCCCCGCACCATACTGCATCCTCGGCTGCTTTGGTGGGTGGTGGCAGCCAGCCCAAGCCTGGTGAAATCACGTTGGCGCACAACGGTGTATTGTTTTTAGATGAATTACCTGAGTTTGAACGAAAAGTCTTTCAGGAGGGTACAGTTTGAAATGTGAAATATGAATGTACATTTCAGATGAAGATGCTATTATAACCACATGGATTGAATTACAGGTTATGTATGTTGATGAAAAAGGTGATCCTTCGAAATTTTAATCATGAATCTCGCACTATTGAACAACTCGATGTGTTTGTCCATGATGACGACTCTCTTATTCTCATTCCTAGTCTTTATTGCCTATTTTTACTATATCACCTGAGTCATTATAAGCAAATTGATATAAAACTAAAAAATGGGACAAATCAAACGCAACTCGTAAAAGCAGATATTAGCGAAGGGACCGCAGAGCAATATATATCGCATTTAGATCGCTTCTTACGTTATTTACATAAAAGCGATCAGGAAAATCCTGATCGAAACTGGTTGATGCTAAATCATAATTTACCAGCAGACATTATTAATCATTACATTAATGATATTTTTATCGAGCAAGAAAAAAGTAGCAGCACTGCGGCAGCGATGTGTGTTTCTGCGCTTACTTCTTATTACAACTATCTTCTCAAAGTAAATTTAACCAAATCATATAGATCGCTTAGCATCTGGGCAGGTAATAAAACGATTGCACAAAAAAATACGAAACGACGCGAAGGTGTTAAATACTTACCACAGAGCACGAGAAATGCATTGCTTCGACAGTGTACTAATTTACGAGACAAAATAATTCTGCGTTGCGGGGCAGAGCTTGGCACGCGAACAAAAGAAGTTCCGGGTTTTTATTTAAAGGACTTTGAATATGGACAAAAAACGCGCAAAGGCTTGCTCACCTTATTTGACGAAATGGATGACAACCCCGATAAAACCGTATTTGAATACTATTTACCGGGTATAAATTCCAAAGGAAAGCCGGGGAAAGGTGGTATGTCCCGTAAGCTGTACATTGAAGCGGAACTGCTTCAAGCAATGCAAGAATACTATCAGCAAGAACGTCCAAATTCTGAGCATAATACCTTCTTCTTAAAAGTGGATAAACGAGGTTATGGCGAGCCGATCCCTAATAATCAAGCCTCTAGCATCTTTAAAAAAATGAAAGATAAGTTGTTGCTGATGCAAGAGCAAGATAATTCGCTTACTTATAAAATTCACGAAGACCATGTTTTTCACATCATGCGCCATAGTTTCGGCACTGATAAGTTTTATCAGATCGCCAACGATGTCGGATGTGCAATAGATGCAATAACGGCAAGTAGCACAGTGATGATCCAGATAGCGGAACTCTTGGGGCATTCATTAGAAGGTAAAGATAAAGGCTTTAAAGTAACGCGGAGCTACATACGTAGCACAAGAGAGAAAATGACCATGGAGGGACAGAAGTAATGAACGATGATACATTAAGCACAGAGGATGCCGTAATGGATGATATGTTAGCTGAAGAGCAGCAATTGCAAGCGAGCTTCTTACGCTCTAGACCCGTTACCGCTATTGCCCTCACCCCGATCCGTATTATTCTGCCCGAGGGACCCGGCATTCGTCAATCAGATAATGTATTTGAGTGTAGCAACGAACATGTCGATGCCAAATTGCTGTTTAGTTGCTTGGCCGTTGCATTACATGATGTCCATACCCATCCAAAACTGTATGCGCCCTCAAAATTGAGAGGTATCTCACTGGCGGTACAGGAGTTTATTCCTTGGTTAAATACCCACATCATTAACAGCAGGAACCGTGCGACTATCGTTAAGGATTTTGAGACATTTAGGGTGAATGAGTGCAAGGTTCAACCGCAAAGCTCATTAGCCGCACACTTACTCGATGCTCTTAGGGTTGGCTTGGCGGTTAAGGGGTTCAAGGATAAACGCTCTCAATTAGAAGTGGCCTATCTCCGCAACATAATCGATAAGACCAAGCTCTCTAAAAAATCAGTTGCTAAGCAAACCACGCTGACAAACTATTTTGGCCAGATACAGTGGGTTCGCGAGCATATGGATAGTGAATTATTCAATCGTGTTGCCAGCCCGAAAGCACTCATGTCCTCCTTTTCTATTACCGTTGCGACCTTAATGCTCGAAGCGCAACGACTGCTCGATGAATTAGAATCATATTGTATCAATCATCAGATAACAACGGACATGTTTACCATTGAGCGCACCAATAAAAAAGAAAGTGATCATAAAAGAGCATTATTGCGGCACTTAGTTAATATTTTCTGTAAAGACTACAATGATGATTCATCAGATTTCATTAAAGTCATGTTGTTTGATATCTCTAGCCCTTACGCTTATGAAGAGAATTTAAGGCGCTTGAAAAATGGAAAGCAGATAGCCAAAGACGCTTTTCGTAAGCAATACAATACCGTCAACCAAGATGTTGGCTTATTTAGTTACGACACCGTATTGGATGTAGTGAAACGTGCCGAGCAAAAGCAACTGGGGGCAACTGATATTCCCCCAATGCCAGTTAGCTCGTTGGAGCAAATGTGTTTCATTTGGCTGATGGCGTGGCAAGCGGTGCAACCCACCGATATTGCTAAGCTTAAAAATAGCGACTTTCGTTTCATGGAACGCAACGATAAATCAATAACGCATGTGGGTTGCGAATACTACAAAAGCCGCGCCCATGACTACAAAGAAACGTCTTTGTTAGCGGTTAGCGATGTTGAGGGGAAAGCGGTCTTACGCTATACACAACGAAAAATGTTAGCTAATGGTGACAGCACCGCACTGGTGAGTCTGTCAAACCTATGCAACATACAAATATGTGGATCTACTACTTTTATTAAGCAAGTGTTCGGTTTGGCGACCTTCCCGGTTATTCACACTAAAATCCTGCTCGAACTGGGCAAGCGTGAAGCTACCTCGGTATTGCTCGACAGCATAACCACTATGATGTCGCACGGCATAACATGCAGTTTTTGGAAAACATGCACAGAGTCAGAGGACCTCTCTGTAGAAGCATTTCGCGCTCAGGTTAACAACCCCCTTCCCCTTGGCTGGTTTGGCCTTGAAGCCATTAAAAACTCGGCTGTTCACTCGCGTTCGGATAAATATAGGATTGGTCATCTGGTCAATTATAATTCACACACGAATGAAACCCAGCGGGATAGTTACAATACTGCCGAGAATGAAGAATGGCTCGATAACTGTGGCCGGGTGACCCGTTCGGTGATGCATGATTTAAGCATCAATGTATTAAGCCCTTCAAGTGACTTGGTCTTCAACGGTGATTTTACCCAAGCATTGGAAGTCATTAATGATAAAAAAAATGATGTGTTGTCACGGTTAAAGCTAGTTACAGACACTACGGGTAAAGCGAATGAATTGGGCATGATAGACAAGCATGTACCCGTCGAAGATGATCTCCCCGATACCCTTTATTTACTTGATACGCCCGAAACCTATGTGCAGATGCAGCATTACCTTGACCAAGCGCTAAAGCACTACCAGCAAATACTCAAAAGTAATCCGGTATTTCTGGAGTACACTGTATTACCGACCTGTGAGTGGATCGAGGTGGTGTTCAATGCGTCTAATCTCAAACAAACGAATGAAAAAGGATTCAGTCAAAAAACCGTTGAAGCGGGGCTGGTACTGTACAAGGAATATCAAGCCTATTTACTCCCCTTGTTTACTGCCCAATTGAGTTAAAAAAAGGATAGCGATATGCGTTTAATTAAAGCCTCACCACTGTTATCAAGCCGTAACGGATTATTACAACACTTTAACGATACTCTTGCACTGCTTACGCCCATTGCAGGCACTGAGTTTGCATCAACGAGTTGGCAGTTTAAATATCAAACATCAGTCAACACAATTGATATTACCTTGGATTTTTCACTGTTTGACTGTCCACATCTTAAATTTGTTGAGACAATGGATCTAACATTTGACACCGAGCAATACCAAATTAGCACTGTCGAGTTAGCAAAAATCCTGTTTTTGTCGCAAGCTTCCTCCAGTAGTGCTGGTATTTACATGTTAGAAATTAAAATGCTAACACGCTTGTTTGCTTTTTTGACTGAGCAAGGCTTAACGTGTGTGAACGCCAATGATTATCAAGCACTGTTTCAGTATTTAATGACCATGGATGTGAGCGCGTCAGGGGTCAAGCCACGTTTTTCTAGTCTGGGCTACGGCTCTGCTTTTCCAATTAAAGTTAATACACTCAATAGCACGTTACAGCTCTATGGCATTGAAGGGGTGCTCGCCCACATATCAGAAACTTATATCAAAAAAGCACAAAAGTCAGCGGTGGAAGTGGTGACCGGACTGACGTTAGCTGATTACATGGTGGGTGGTTCATTTAACTTTTTAACCTTATCGGTAGGCCGTCACTATATCGATCATTGCGGCAGTTATTTTGAGCAGCATTATCCGCTAGCTAGCGCTTTTCATACATGTTTGCGAGAGCTGCCTGAAATTATCCAGCATGCATTTGAACAACAAATTGGCAGCCGCTATAACTATGCAACTGGACTACTAAAGCATATCAATGCCGTATTGTCAGGTCGGGATATACTAATTGAACCGTTCTTGATCAAATCCGGCAAACGAAAAGATAAGTTTGAACTATCAAAGGACAGGTGTGAGTTAATTCAGCGTTTGACGCAAGAATTTTTCTGGCAACAATATCAGCAAACTTACGAGCAGACTGTCTTATTGCGTGAGCAGGCTTTGGCTTTACTCGCCAAGCAGCTTCGGTTGCCAGAGCGCTTTGATAGTTTTGAATTCTTACGTGCCATGTTGTTGACGCAGTTGACCGATATCCCGTTGCCACGAGATCCAGAGTCGTTATTACGACAATATTGTGCCACCTTAAAAGATAAGCGAGAGATCACCTTAACGCAGTTTTTAGATGCCTGTGCTGTGGTTAATAAAGAGCTTAATAAATTAGCGCCACAAAAAAAACAAAGCTTGGCTCAGCTATTGGCAAAGGCCGATATACCCTATGCCAGTGATGGTTATGCAATCCGGGAATTTGTCAATAACGTTGAAGCCGCTGGAGGCACCATGATGCTTGCATTGACGGGGTGGCGTGCCAGCGAATATGGTTTTCCTCTGACTGCGATAAAAATTACTGACAACCAAGATATCTTAGATAGCACTTACACCCCATTTCGGTTTATGCTGAACTGGGTTGTGCCAAAGACCAACGGTAAAACCAAATTAGATCGCGAAATTACTCTGTCGACCTACTTGCTTGCCAATCAGCTCAATAGCTTGCTTGCAGCCAGTACCACGGCTCCCTGCCTGTATTCTTCGAAAATGAAAAAAAATGCCCATGATTCATCATCGTTGTTTTCTTCTCGCGTACGGCGGATGTGGCGACACTTTGTGCAGCACTACACCCCGTTTAGCGAATTACGGCAGTTAGATGCCTTAAAGGAAAAAGAGGTGCTGAGTGAGGGGGAGCGGCAGGATTTCACCCTACTGTCGCAAAAATACCCCGACAATGCTTACACTGCGGATTTTCGTCACACCCTGCAAAAAGTGACCGATGAATTACCACTGCTACTGGCAACGGGGCAGTTAGGTAATAACAAGAATACTTCACCCGCTTACAGGCTGTTTGGTTTCATCAAGGGCTCATTGTCAGCCGATGAAATGACCGTCTGGCAGCAGCACCTTGACCCTTTGTTGCAACAAAAATTAAAAGAGCTAACCATAGAAAAACCAGCAGATTTGGCAAGGAATTTAGTAACAACTTGTACTGCAAACGTCCTAGATAATTGTGTTTACCCGACACCCCATGGCTTCCGGCATATCTGGGCTGAAGCTGTGCTCAGACGCTATTCGGGTGATGTCGGTTGGTTCATTCGCTCACACTTTAAACATCTCGATGAACGTTTTTTTATGCGTTATCTGAGACTTAAAAACTTTAAAGATATTCATGATATCGCCAAGCGAACTGCCTTAAGTAGCATTGTCAGAATGCATTTACTGACACTTCGTGATGAACACCGGGCATACACTGGTAAATTTGATGTTTTAATGCGGCGAGTAGGTCAAGCAACTAAGGTAATATCTATTGAGGAATTGCCTGAAGTAGTCGATCAGTTTGTTGCCACTGAAGTCATCGATCTAAAGGCGAATTCTTGGTGTAATTGCATTTTGAGACGTACCACAGAGAAACAAGCCAAGTGTTCCATCGACGGCGAGCCGCAACGACAAAATGCTGACCCATCATTATGTCTAGGCTGCATCAATGGGAATATCGAAGAAGGTCATGTTGTGGGGATCATGCTACAAGTTGAAAATGATGTGAAAATATTGAAAAATCACGAATTACCTCAAATTTTCAAGAGTAAATCAAAATCAACAGTAATTGAAGCTAGAAAGCAGTTTTTACAATTAAAACGCAACACCGGCAGTAATAAATACGATAACCACATCAAGTATTTTGATGATGCACTTGTAATGGGAGGTTAATGATGGAATTTAACGACTTGCTCGCGCAATCAGTCGCACAAGACAAAACTAAGCCAGAGAACGAACTACCCGAGTGGGTATCTGCTGACAACGCCTCGCTTGCGGCTTATGAGGCAATTAACAGTATAAAAAAAGAGAAGTTTGCCTATATCAGTAAGCACAAGACCGCAACGAAATTTCGTGTGGCAAAAACTTTTCAAGTACAGAAAAAAGAAGTAGCCGACAAGATAGGAGCAACAACCCAAGCGATATTTTATGCCAGCAGTTATTCAGAGGATCTTCTAACTTTCCTTGAAGGTAAGGAAGATACCGACGGTAAAAGGACGGGTGGTATCAATGGTGAGCTAATGAAGCGCAAAGACGATCGCATAGCAAAACCCCGAACTGGTTTAGCATCTAAATCTAAGTCTGAAATATACTCTTCTGCACAAGCGGCAAATAAACGTATTGAAGAGCTAGAAGCGCAAAATGCGGAAGAGCAATTATCACTGGCAATTACAAAGTTACCGCTTAATGTGCGAGTTAAACTTAAGCTGACATAAGAGAATAGAAAAAAGGTAGTGGCAAGTAAAAGTTAGTTCTGCAAGAGTACTTAGCCAGCGCGTTAATTGTAGTAGTTCAAACTCAACCAGACACTTTGCCTCCATCAGGTTTTAAACTAACCTGATGGACGCAAAATCCACCATAAATTTATTTATCAAACAAGTCCAACATTTCACATTACAAACTAAGACTAATTTCATTTTTGATAGCATCAATGTTTAGAACTATTTCTTTCTCTATCATTTCAGGTACATAACCTTCTTGGTGCATCTCAAAGAGAACATCCAATCTAGAATGATTGATTTTAAAGAAATGTGTGGGGTATTTACATTTAATATTCGTCAGTATTGACTCATAATTATCATTATAATCAATAGCATTAATATGTCGGTTTACATCAAAATGTTGATATGTTTTTTCAGCACGTTTTAGTATTGCAAATGGGCTACGCTGAAGTTGTATTGAAATTGTCGATATAGCAAAACCTTCTTTTAACATTATTGTAAGATTTTTTTCTTCTTGAAGACCCCATGTTTTTTCCGCATTTACTTGCTTGTCCGCTTTTAATGTCGCCCATAGTATCTTATACATCTCAGTATAATTTGTTGGGTAACGATCTTTGAAAAGACTATTTTTTGAAGTCATCTTATAGCGACCATCATTTATAGTGATGTACCAATCCAGTCCATTTACATTGATGAACAAACTATTTTTATGATGATAGAAGTCATCTTTATCCTTAATGTTTTTTAAACCTAAAAACTCAAATTGCGAGTGGAATTGATTTCTAAGTTGAGGAAAAAACATTTCGCGCATGCCTACAACTAGGACTTGTTTGATAAAATCCTCATCCGACTTATAAAGTCCATCTTTATGAGTCGACAGCAAGAAATCATCAATATCGTCTAATTCAATGGTAATATTTTTCATTTTCTGCCCCGATAAAGCTGATTTATCAAAAGGATTGAAATAGAAAAGGTGGGGCAATGGGTAGATAAGAATAATATAAAATGGCAGAAATAGTATTTGGACTTGAACATGATTTTGTAACCTTACAAGAATGTTTAAATGCTCTTTTACCGTTTAGCAAAAGAGTTAATAAAGTTCATAATTTTTCTTTTAAGTCTGAAAAATTATGCTTGTTTGGTCACAAAGAGACTATACAAAAAGTTTCGAAAAGATGCAAATATGCTTCGATATGCATTAATATTACACTATATTTATCAAAAAACACTGATAAAAACAGGAGAAGGGATAGTTTCAGCATACGTTTGACTTAGTTTTAGACTTAATTTAGAGAATTAACTATATTTAAAATTAAGCAAGGAAAGTATTACTCACAAACCACTCCATTATTGTCACGATCATTCATGAAAATGTATGCTGCATGTCCTCGTCGCACCGGTGCTATTCCATGAGCACGAGCTTCCGAACATGTAATGCGACCATTTTTGTTGTCATCGTACATATTGAGTGCACCCGGTGAGCTTGGTGTTGGTAAATCCACTATACTTTGATCTGCTTTAGGAAAGAAAATCATTTCGACGCTTTCACAAGAAGCTAACACTGACTTTAAGGCATCTGCTTCCGCTTGATTGGCACTTAAAGAATATTTTACCTTAATCTCGACGATTCGATTTGCAAACCAGCATTTGTTCTTTGCAGGCATCCATTCTGCAGCATCTAAGCCACACTTTCCTGTAGAGCTACATCGGTTCACCTTAGGCGCTGCCAGAGTGAGATTAAGCATATCAGTTGCAAACTGTACCCTTGTCTCTGCCGATGCAGAGCATAGCCCACTATCATGTCCCTCTGAAGCAGCTACGATATGTTCTATATCTGTTTCTTTGTCGGATGCAAAGTATCGTCCCGTATATGGACCATAAACATGTCCCCCCATCTGTACAACAATAGCGTCTTCGACACTCTGTGGGTAAGGGTATTGCTTTTTTTTATCATATGGAGAGCATCTATTTTCTGGCTCGACAATCAGTCCTCGCCAAGTATCTTGAGCTGACGACGTAAAAATCGTAAATAAGCAGAAACAAATAATTGTAAAACGACTCATGATAACTTCCAAAATTACTAGTAGTTGATGACTGAGAGCTGAATGGGTAGCCTAAACATCAAGTTCAATTGTTAGCTATTAAGCGATAGCATATTTAATATCAAATTCAGTAACCACAGTCTTTGGCTGAATTTTTTTGGCATTTTTCGTTAATTCAACAATACCGTATTTTTCCATTGTTTTAAGTGTGCGACTGACATTACTAGTTTGTCGGCCACTCAATCGAGCGAGCTCCTCAATTGATTCTGGATGACACTCATTTATCAGTTTCAATAATCGCATGTTGTTATCACTTAATACTTCACCAAGTGACTTCAGAGAGTTAAACCATATTTTCGGTTCACCACATTTTGGTATTATCTTTCCTGACGCAATTTCAAGGACTCTACGTTGAAATTGCTCTCTAGGCATAATGCCAATTTTTAATTTACTCATTATGAAAAGCCATCATGTTCAATATGCTTAATATATTGAAGAAAAATGTCTTTTTTATCAGCTTCACACAACTCAGACGCAGTTTTGTTATCACATGCTGCTATCATAAATGTATTAAACCAATGAACTATCTCAGATTCGTTTTTAGTCCATTTATTAAGTAACGGCATTAAGTAATCTAGTTCTTTTAGTGTGAAGTAGCTTTCTATTTCAACAATGCTATTCATATGATTAATACCTATTTTTATTAATTCAAATCGTTCAAGTTCTGCCCTGATAATAATTCACTTAGAAATGAATTTCGTTTATTAGCATTACTTTCATATTGAGTGATTTTGATGAAATCACTTTCTTTACCAACAATATGAACCTCTGTTTCAGCCCTTGTTATGGCTGTATACAACCAACTTCTATCAACAATTCTACCACTTTTAAGACTGATTATTATTCGTGGAAACTGTGAGCCTTGAGCTTTATGTAGTGATATTGCATAGCCTAGTTTAATGGAGCTAAACAAATCTAAATCAAGTTGAACTTCATCACTAGTATCAAGTGTCACTACACCAAATTTATCATCTACATGGTCAGTCGATGTGATAACACCAAGGGAGCCATTTTGCACACCTATCTCATAGTTATTTTTGGTGAACAAAACAGGATCGCCGAGCTTGATGCGTACAAACTGCATCTCGCCTTCATGTTTAATTGTGAGCATCTGTCCATCAGGGTTATTCTTTGCTTGGGCAAGACTATTAATTTCATCTATACCCCCAAACATTGTTTTGTAAGTAGCACCAATAACACGGCTATTTTTAGGTGACTGTGAATATAGTTCAACGCATTTAGCTGATATTTCCTCTTCAGGCGTTTCATGAAATGTTATGTTCTTAAATGATAAGTTATTAGGAACGATCCCATCACATATTTGTGCGCTGTACTCAGGTATACCTGTGCTAACGTCTTGTCGTTTAACGATATCTAATGTTGTGTTCATTATGGTGCCGCTACTTACAACGTCTGCTAACACCTTACCTGGACCAATCGGAGGTAGCTGATTAGGATCACCCACAAATAATATCCGAACATTAGGGTGTATACGCGTGACAATTCTGTACATCGTAGGTATATCAACCATTGATGCTTCATCGATAACGACGATATGCTTACCATCATCATTAATCTCTTCCTTTCGTAAGAATGCCGCAATAGTGCATGTAGCAAAGCCGATAGATTCATGCATTCTCATAGCAGCCCTGCCTGATAACGCTATAGCATGTATTGTATAACCAGCGAAATGCATAGCCCTCAGTGCAGTTCTGAGCACGGTTGTTTTCCCCGTACCAGCACCACCAGTAATGCATGCTATTTTAAACGCTAATGCATTAACAACAGCTTCTTGCTGCTTGCCTACCAATTCATAAGGCAATTCATCAATCGCTTGTCTTGAGCTTTTAGTAAATAATTCATCGAAGGTGTCACCAAAGCTTGCTAGCTTCTTAAATCGCTTAGCAACAACCCCCTCCATGATCAATGTAGCTGATTGATGATATGTTTCATGTTCAGGGTGAATAATATACTGGCTTTTACTAAATCCAACTTTAAAAGCTTTTTTGGTAAGTTCCATACAACCCAATAAACGCCTTAATATAGGCTTTAACTCGTTTTGGCTTGCGAATGTATCACCATTACTTAGAGATGTACGTAAAGCCTCTTCTATTGCCGCTGACAGTCTTCTCTCGTCATCGTCATTAACAATATTAAAATGAGATTTAGCTAATTCGCTAGCAGCTTTAAACGACATACCAAATGACATCAGTTTAAAAGGGTCTCGCTGGATCTCTTGGATGGATTGATCCCCATGAAATTTTAACAATGATTGCTGTACGTTTGTAGGGATCTGCTTTTTAGACATCCAATTGGCATATTTAAGATTGGAATACTTTTTAAATCCTTCATACAAAGCTTTTACAGAAGTATCGCTAAGCATTTTGCTTAACGATATTTTGTCTTCAGCATAATTGCGGCTGAGCATTGTATATATTTCTTTATCATAGTATTCCCAAAGCTCTCTAGCTTTAACAGTACCAATACCTTTAAATGCTTTTTCGTATGCTATGAACTTTATAAATTGCTCACCTGTTTCAGGAAGCGTGCATACCGCGAATATAGGGTCTTCATAGGTGAGTTGTTTATATGTGTAACCGTTATTATCGAAATCAGAAACTTTATATTTGTCTTTAACCGTCCAGTGCTGCCCTATAGCAGGCTCAACAGGAAGGTTGTTTTTCTTTGACATGATTGAGATTAAGGTTTGCGCACTAAAAACCTTGTTGCTTTTATCTAATGGTGCTCCCATAAAGATGACATAATTGGATGTATTGCAAGTTACGCTGGTAACCCTAAACCTTGACTCCTTAACTTCTGAATCGCTCATCTACGCATCATTCCTAATTCACTAATGACTTCACCTAGTTCCTTGTACTTTTCTAATTTAATATTAAGCTCACGTATTGCAGCTTTAAGTTCAATGTTCTCTTTCTCGAGCTTTAATAACTCTCTTTTGTTCAATGCGTTCCCAATAGCTGATTGGTCGAACTCTTTAGGTTGTTTCTCTTTTTCAATACGTTCTTCAGTTTTTTTAGGTAAAACCCCACGTTTTCTAAGACCATTCTCTAGAGTTTCTAGTGCAGGGATTATAAGATCATTTTGTGTCAGAGCAGATTTACCGATGTCCGCACCAAGAGCAATTTCCGTACGATTAAGTTTTCCACGGAAGACTATTTGACTAAAAAAGGCATCATCTTGAGTTACTACCCAACTCATGAATTTGTTAAAAGTATCTATCTTTGCTTGCTCTGCACTACCCATTATCTATCCTCTTCTGTAAATTAGATGAGCCTCAATAAATTGCAAGTTTATGATCACGAACGTAATTAACTACATGCACTGAAAATTGATAGTAGACCAGGACTGTACAAATGTACAGCGAACTTTAAGTGTGGTGTGATTTATGAATAATGGAAAGGGTACTATTGAGTCAACAGAGACCTCAATATTATCTTAACTTAGCTAGTGAAAATGTAAAAGGCAAGGTGCGATCCCATGGTATTTCACTTTAATTCAGATGTGTGGCTGGTGAAATAAAGCCAAGGAAGTTTAAATACCAACTTGACCGGAACTAGCTAATAGGTGACCCTATTGGTACGTCACATGCCAATAAACCGTTAATAAAAAACAGTTTTTCTTGATGGGATCATAGACTGAGAGGATAATACCTCGATATCACCATGAGTACATATTATGAACTATAACTATTCCGATATATCGTCCACGCAATTCGAACACCTTGTCATTCACTTATGTGACGAACTATTTGGAATGGGTTCAGAGGCATTTTCTGAGGGGCCCGACGGAGGTCGAGATTCAAGATTTCAAGGGGAGGCTCAAATGTACCCCTCGACATCACGGCCTTGGTGTGGATTGACAGTAATCCAAGCAAAGCACACCACTAGCTATAACAGCAAATTCAGCGACCCAGATTTTTTCAGTCTAGAATCAAAAAGCGCAACGATTACAGAAGAAGTGAAAAAGATTAAAAAGCTTATCACTGAAGACGGGCTGAAGAATTACATTATATTCTCAAATAGAAAGTTATCTGCAAATGCTAATGAGAAAATTAAAAATTATCTGTCGAGTGAAACTGGCTTAGATCAAGAAAACATTGGATTGATAGGCATTGAAAGAATGGAGCTTTTGTTTAAAAGGTTCCCTCATATAACCAATATGGTCGATTTAAATCCGTACGATACACCTCTAAACATAAGCCCTGACGACTTGGCTGAAGTCATTGTGTCAATTAAAGATGTACTGCCTACTATTAAGAAAAAAGATATTGAACCTAGTCTAATAAGAACCGATTTCACAAAGAAAAATGAGTTGAACAAGCTAACTCCAAGCTATTCAAATGTAATACTTAAAAAAATCGGTGATTTTTGCGAAATTGAAGATTTTCTTTCAATGCCTGACAATGATGATTACCAGCAAAAGTACATCGAGTCAGCAGAAGAGCTACATGCTAAAATTTGCATTTATAAACAAGACCGCCATTCATTCGATGAAGTTATTGAAAAGACTATCGAGCTAATCATAGACCGAGACAATGACTGTAAAAGAAATAAAGCACTAACCCGTACCATGGTCTATTACATGTACTATAAATGTGATATTGGTGAAAACTATGTTGCTTAAACCAAATAAAAACGCAAACCCCGACCTGACTGTAATGGCTGTTTCATCTTTTCTCCTCAAGCGCATCAAGAAAAATAGACTTGAAACCATTACCGAGCTAAAGCTTGCGCTTTTAGATAATGATAAAAATTCAACGTCTTTAATTGAACCCGCATTAGAGTTCCTATTTCTTTTAGGGCTCATTGAATACCACACTAAAAATGATTTAATTGAGTACACTGGCCCATGAAAATTTCTAAAATTTACTCCAACAAACCAAATGTTTTTGAGCCAATAGAATTCAATGAGGGTTTCAATATAATAATTGGTGAAATTAGACTTCCTGAGAATAAGGACAGAGATTCGCACAACCTTGGGAAAAGTAAACTGGCTGAACTTATTGACTTTGGTTTTCTAAAACAAAGACATAAAAACACATTTCTCTTTAAGCATTTCGACCGATTTTCTGAATTCGTTTTTTACTTTGAATTTAAATTGAATGACGGCACATATATTACTGTCCGCAGGTCTGTGGAAAAGAACACGCAAATAAACTTCAAACGTCACACTGCAAGCTTGCAAGATTTCAGCTCTTTGCCAGATTCAGACTGGGATTATCAAAAATTATTAATTGAAAAAGCCAAGCTATTAATGGATAGCTTCTTTAATCTTACTTCGATATCCCCATGGAACTATCGAATGACAGCAAGCTATGCCCTTCGTAATCAAGATGATTTCAATGAAATATTTCAACTAAAGAAATTCGGGCCAAGGCACATAACTTGGAAGCCATATGTTGGTCATCTGTTGGGGTTTAACGCTGAAAATCTAACAGAGAATTACGAATTAAGAACGTTAATAGATAAGATTTCAGAAAAACTAGACGAGCTACAAAAAGAAATTGGAGTCTATCAGGGCGACGAGGAAGAGATGCTTCAAGATGCATTAGCCACCAAGCTTCAATCTGCAACAATGCTACAGTCTCAGTTAGATGAATTTAATTTTGATGAATCTGACGCTAAAACCGTGGAGGAGCTTTCAGAGGGGCTTGATAGCGAGATTGAAGAACTTAACCGTATTCGATATTACCTAAGCGCGAACATCAAAAAACTCCGACGAGCACAATCAAAGAAACCCACCACCTTTGATGTCAGTAAAACAGAGAAGCTATTTGAAGAAGCTGGCATTCTACTTGGCGACCAAATTAAAAAGTCTTACAGTGAATTACTTGAGTTTAGCCGTAAGATAACAGTCGAAAGAACTGGCTTCGTCAAACAACAAATGGGTGATTTAGAGAAACAGCTTTTAGATACATCTTCCCGACTTACTGAGCTTAACGCTCAAAAATCACAAAAAGTATCATTCTTAACGAGCACTAGTACATTTGAAAAATACAAAGAAGTATCAAATCAATTATTGCTAATTAATACAGAGATTAATGCAATTAGAAGAAAGTTAGAAATCAGTGAGCAAATCAAAAGTAAAGAAGGTGAATTTCGAGACCTAAGCAAAACAAAAGGCGATGTTATCGAAAAAATAAGAGTTAATAGAGACTCTGTAATGAAGTCTGAAACATCTATATACAAAACTATCAAAGATAACTTTTCTCAGTTTGTTAGGCAGGTTTTGGACAAAGAAGGGAGAATTTCAACAGAGCAAAATAAGGAAGGGAACCTTGCGTATCATGCAGGTTTTGTTGATGGTGATTTCAACTATACAAGTGAATCCGATGGCTGTAGTTACAAGAAAATATTATGCATGGGGTATGATTTAGCTGTAAATATTGCCTATCAAAATCAGGGCTTTGTGCGTTTTATTTATCATGACGGTGGACTTGAAACTCTCGATTTTAGGAAGAAAATTGAATTTTTAAAATATGCCCGCACCATCCCTGAACTTCATGGCACTCAGTATATTTTAACTCTCATTGACTCAGACTTGCCTGAGGGAATAGAGTTCACAGAGGAAGAAATTGCACTAACATTACATGATGACGGAAATGATGGTCTTCTTTTCAAAATGCCTTCTTGGTAAAGTTAAAGCAACGCGTTCAGGCCTTGAACTTATAATGATTTAACGACTATATTGGTGGCTCAGAAGCCGGTCACGGTGATGTTCAATCGGGTTTAGTGCTATGACTGCAGCTAGCCAATTGCGGACATTAGCTTTTGAGTAATTAATGGCAGAGCAGGTCTGAGCTACTACAACTAATTTTATTTATTTGTACTCTAAAATTCACTTAATATTGAACGTACAATTATGTTCCCAATTTCAAAAGCAGACCTGAGAATCATCTTGGATGCACCAAAATTAGAGCATTAATTCTATGGCGGTTTCGCCCCCAAAACGCCATAGAAACACCAAGAAATTTTCGCCACGTATAGTCTAATTTACCAAAGTAAATAGTCCGTTCTGCCACCACAGAGGCTGACAGATCCTCACGAATATTAACAACAAGCCTTTGGCTCTAGGATTAATTGTTTCAATGCATCTAATGCACTAAGCCAATGCTTTGTTAATAACTTAAAATATTTATCTTTATAGGCCCTTAGCCCAATAAATTGATTCGACATCTGTAGTGCTCAATAAATATTAACATCATTTTAGTAATGCTGAATTCTTTATTCACTCAAATCGCTAATATGCTGATGTGACCTATCCTAGCTGCTATAAAAATGCCGGACCAGCTATTTTATCTTTTAATAAAAATGGGCTACTTGTTGATTATAGCTATTCGGTTAAAGTCGTAGAAGTTTGATAGTAGTTATAAATAAAGCCCCGATTAAGTTAACCTCCTATAAAAGAGTCCACAGACCGTTTTAACACAGATAATTTTATTGGTTTTATTAAAAATGCATTCGCACCTGATGCAATAACTTTATCTATATGTTCTTGTTGTGAAAATCCAGACATAGCTATAATGGGAGTATCTTTAGTCGCTTCATTTTCTCTGATATGTTTGCATACAGCAAAGCCATCAATATCAGGCATAACTAAATCGAGAAAAATAAGACTTGGTTTGATATTCTCTATCATGCTCCCTGCTTCAAAGCCACTATAGGCAACTTCAACTCCAAACTCGGGATATAACACTTCAATAAATTCTACCAATAAATCGGCATGCTGTTTGTCATCTTCTACTATGACAATAGTATTACCTTTTTTAGCAACTAGCTTACCTTCAGCTAATCTTTCTACTTCCGAGCGTTCAAACCTGCGATGACCTCCAGGAGTTGTAATAAACTTTAAACGTCCTTCTTTAGCCCAGAACCTAACAGTTATAGGCGACACGCTTAACAGTTTCCCAACTTGAGCTGGGGTAAGTAATTTTTCTGGTTTATTCAATTTGTTTAATTCTCAAATATATTATAGTAATTAGCTAAGAAATAATTTATCAACATAATATGTAACTAAATTTTAATGATTTATTTCAGTAAAACTATCATATCATTTTAAATATCAATACCCAATATCGTTTTTATCGATTGTGTTTTTACTGGCATCGTTTATAATCGATTTTTTTATGGAGACTAGAAACTTGTTTAGTGTCTCGATTGTTTTTCATAGACTTATATGATTTTTTCAAATCAAGAGTAGAGCAATGCCTAATAAATCTGAAAACGAAAATTTCATGTCAACAGCATTTGACTCTAGCCCTGTAGGTCTGCAAATCATTGACTTAGACACGGGTGTGCGGAAAGAAATCAATAAGAAAGCCTGTGATATGTTAGGTGATAATAAAAAAAAATTAATGGCTGAAAATGTATTTGAAAATTGTACATGGCTTGGTAAAGAGAGTTTTTCATTTATTGTTGAGTCTTTAAAATATAAAAAGCACTTAAAAAACAATATTGTGAATCTGAAAAACCACCAAGGTAATGAATTAACCTTCAGCTACGATATATCGGAATTTCAATATAAGTCTAAAAGATTCGTTAGCATATTAATGAACGATATGACTGAACAGCATGATTTACTTGCGAATATATCAGATACCGCCAACTTGATATACTCGGTTGATGGAACCAATTTCTTTAATAGTGTAGTACTAAAAATTGCTGGGTTATTTGATGCAGAACATGTTTTTGTTGGGTTAAATAATTTAGATGATCAACTAAAAATGAAAACAGTGTCCTATAGTTTTGAGAACCGAATAGTTGAAAATATAACTTATGATATTGAAAACACCCCATGCGAAAATGTCATAAAAGATACAACAGATAGTGTTTGTTATGTCTATCAAGATGTTCAAACGTTATTTCCAAAAGATTCATTTTTTATAGAAAAAGATATTAAAAGCTATATTGGATTGCCTGTTTTCGATGTTAATGAGAAGGTTATTGGTGGGCTAATTTTATTATTTACTCGAGATATTTCTAATAATATATATAGGGACGATATTTTAAAAATCTTTGCCGGAAAAATATCCAGTGAGTTAAAAAGTCTGGCTCTTCACACCACCAATAATGAAACGAAACAATATTTGAATTTGTATAGTAAGCAAGCACCGATAGCGTCATTTAAGTGGGATCTAGAATTTAATCTACTTGAGTGCAATCAATCAGCGGTTAGTATGCTCAATTATACAGAAAATGAATTAAAACAATGTAATTTCATCTTAACCTTAGTCCCTTTCTATGAACAAGATACTGTGCAAAAAACATGGACTGACTTACTTGCTGCTAAAGGAGGAGAACATGGCTTTAATTCGTTAATTAAACAAGATGGCGATATTATTTTAACCGAATGGCATAATTCCCTCATTAAAAATGATGAAGGAGTTAATATAGGTGTTATTTCTATTGTTAAAGACATCACCCAAGAGCGGCAGCAACTAATACGTGTTGCTCAAAAAGAAGTAGAAAAGCGGGAGATTTTAAATGCAATCATTGACGCTGTTATTACCATCAATAGTAAAGGAATCATATTAAGTGTAAATGCCGCGACTGAAAAAATGTTTGGTTATTCAGTTTTTGAACTATTGGGAGAAAATATTAAGTTATTGATGCCAAAATCAAGAGCCGTAAAACATGACTCTTACCTAGAAAATTATCAAAAAACAAAAGAAGCTAAAATTATAGGCAAAGGCCGTAGCGTAATCGCGCTTAATAAAAATGGTCGAGAGTTTCCTATTTACCTAGCCATTGCGGAACTTTCCCCCGATGAAAATAGTAATATTCGTTATGTCGGTACTTGCCACGATTTAAGCGCTTTTACAGAGCAGCAAAATCAATTGCAGCGCATACAAAAAATGGATTCTTTAGGTAAATTAACCGGAGGCATTGCCCATGATTTTAATAATCTATTGGGTATTGTATCGGGTTTCAGTGAGCTATTAGAATTAGAATTAGAACAGAACCCAAAACAGTTAAAGTACTGTAGACAAATTATTACCGCAAGTAAGCGCGGTACAGAATTGACCCGAAAACTGTTATCTTTCTCAAAAGTAGAAAGTAAAAAAAATACAGTCATCAATATCAATAGTTTGTTAACCGCTACTCAAGGCATGATAGAAAAAACACTTACAGCACAGATTAACATAGAATATTCCTTGGCCGATAACTTATGGTGTAACAAAATCGACATAAGTGCATTTGATGATGTAATTCTTAATTTATGTATTAACGCCAAACATGCCATGCCTAATGGCGGTTTATTATCGATTTCAACCCAAAATCTCACCCTTTCAGCTATTGAAGCGCAACGCTATAACTTAATCGCGGGGCAGTATGTCTGTTTAGCTGTCACAGATAATGGTTGTGGTATGAGTAATGAAATAAGAGACAATATATTTGAACCTTTTTACACAACTAAAGGAGATGACGGTACCGGTTTAGGTTTATCACAAGTTTATGGCTTTATTAACTCTTCTCACGGGTCAATATATGTTTATTCTGAGGTAAATATTGGTACCTCGTTTAATATTTATTTACCAAAAACAGAGTTAGTGGACAATGAATATACTTCAGATAGAAATAAACAAATATCTTTTAAAGGAAAAGAGAATATTTTAGTGGTTGACGATGAATTAGCATTAGGATTACTCGCCAAAACAATTATTGAAAATGAAGGTTATACCGTTTTTCAGAAAAACTCTGTTGAAGATGCACTAAGTTGCCTACAAGAACACAATATTGACTTGATCATTAGTGATGTAATTATGCCAAAAATAAATGGTTATCAATTTATTGAAGAAGTTAGAGCTTTGGAACTTAATATTCCCTTTTTACTCGCTACGGGCTTTAATGGTGAAATTAATATTTCCAAAACCAGTTTCGCCGAAATCCCCATTATTTCAAAACCATACACTGCCTATGAATTATTAACGCAGATTCGAAACTTATTAGATTTAAACAAGGTGTCGGTATAAACCGCCTGATAATCAAAGGTAACGAATGAGCGACATGCCTGTATAAAAGGAACTTGATAATGAATGCAGAATCCACAAATCTTTATATCGTCGATGATGATATTCAAATATGTGACTTATTAAAAGCTTATACCTGCGATGAATTTAATGTTATTGCACAACAAAGTGCTAAAGCATTTTTAAATTGCCCTATCAACGATAGTGATATTGTCTTGCTTGATTTAAAAATGCCCGATATGGATGGTGTAGAGGTTATCAGGGAGCTTGCCAATATTAATAAAAAATGTTCCTTACTTATCATGAGTGGTTATGATGAAGGTGTTTTACATTCGTCTGTGCAACTTGCTAAAGAGTACGGTTTAAATATTATTACTTCTTTTAGTAAACCCATTAAATTCTCTTATTTAATGAACATTTTAATGAGAATAAAAGTACTGAACACCTCGAATAATTCAGACGTTATCGACACACTACCAAAGGTGAATTCAATTAATAATGTGACACCTGATAAAGCGTATGTTCTTCGTAATGCGATTCATTTTAAGCCAACTTTGGCCGAGTTAATTGACGCAATAAAACAACAACATTTAGTTTTATATTATCAACCTCAATTAAGCCTTCAACAGAAAAAAGTTATTGGTGTCGAAGCATTAGTAAGGTGGCATCACCCTGAGTATGGCGTGATATTTCCAGATCAATTTATTGCACTAGCAGAGCAGTCTGGTGTCATTGAACAATTAACAGCGCAGGTAATTACTTTAGCAATTGAGCAACTTAAATTATGGAATCAACAGAACCTAGTATTAAAGATTTCAATTAATATTTCGGCGCAAAATATCACATCATTTACATTACCCGATCAACTAACACGATTAGTTAATGAAAATAAAGTTGACCCTTCGATGTTAATGCTAGAAATAACAGAATCAGCTTTAATGACAGAGTTAACTACGTCGTTGAATATATTAACACGCCTTCGCCTTAAAGGTTTTAAGCTGTCGATTGATGACTTTGGTACAGGCTACTCTTCACTGTCACAACTGCATCGCGTACCTTTTACTGAATTAAAAATTGATAGAACATTTGTTAGCGGTATGCTTAAAAGTACTGAGTCAAAGGCTATTGTCGATACCTGTATATTACTGGGGCATAACTTGAAAATGGAAGTCATTGCTGAAGGTGTTGAAGACCAAGAAACGCTCAATTTGTTACAAAATATGGGCTGCGATAATGCTCAAGGCTATGTTATTTCGAAACCTTTACCTATTGCTCAATTTGAAAAATGGATAAATGATTTTCATCGCAATATTGATTAGAAGTATGGCACGTTTACACAACATCACTGTTATTACGCTTTGTGGCGGTACTAACAAACGTTATTTTAATAAAAATCAGTTACAACTAAAAGTTATTTTATCATGAGTATTAAAAAATCAGAGTCACAAAATTTATTGTTATTCCAACTAAATGGCAGTCAATTATTTGCTTTAAATGTCTTAAAAGTTAAAGAAATCATTACCGATACTAGTTTTAATCAATTGCCTGAATCACACTCTTCCTTAGCGGGAGTTACTCAATTAAGAGGGGTAACTTTACCGGTAATTGATTTGGGCGCTGCAATGGGATTAACTCGTATTGATATAGATGCAAAGCCATTCCCTTCGATCATTGTTACTGAGTGTAACGGAAAAACCCAAGGGTTTTTAGTCCGTAAAGTCGAGAACATTATAGCGATAAATTGGCATGATATAAAAATAATCCCCAGAGCCAGTGGAAAGAATCATTATGCAACAGGGGTTATTCAGCTTAATAATAAATTAGTTACTCTCGTTGATGTTGAAAAAGTTATGCATGAGACTGTCGATGATAAAGATGACATTCAAGCTGATTTATTAACTCAAACACAGCTAAACGTTATTAAAGGTAAAAAGGTTTTAATTGTTGACGACTCCTTAATTGCTCGAAAGAAAATAGCCTCTGTTATAGAGATATTAGGTCTCGAATATCAACTAGCAAGTAATGCCGATGAAGCCTTACAGCTTTTAACTGACTTCTCATCCCCTTTTGACACGATTATTTCTGATATTGAAATGCCACAGGTCAACGGTTATGAATTTTCGAGGAAAGTACGTGATTTAGCGGGTTTTCATGACACAACTTACCTTATTTTGCACACATCACTTACCGTAAATAAACACAGTAAAGATTTTGAGGACTCCAAAGCTAATGCATTAATAACCAAATTTAACCCTAAAGTGTTAGCTGAAAATATATTTGTAGGAATAACAAGCCCTTAATCAGATAACAACGTTAAACAAACATAATGGCATGACAAGTATAAAGGTTATATCAACAGTATTGTAGTAAATCACTACGCCCCAATAAAGGGGGAGTTTTACTTTAATTGATAAGTTTTAAGGCAATCTTGGTTAGCCATAATTTATAGATAGCTTTTAAATTTTTAGTGGTTCTACAATTAAACAGGAATTAAAAAATAATGAATAATAGTTTCAATAATAACGAAGTCAGATTTGCTACTACCGAGCAATTAGTATCAATTACCGACCTTGATGGGAGAATTACTTATGCGAATCCAGAGTTTTGTAAAGTTGCTGGATATGAACTTGAGGAATTAATTGGGCAACATCATAATATTGTTCGCCACCCAAATATGCCTAAAGCTGCATTTTCGGATCTATGGGAAAAGCTTAAACAAGGTGACTCATGGCGAGGTATGGTAAAAAATCGTTGTAAAAGTGGTGGTTTTTATTGGGTTGATGCCTATGTGACACCTTTATATGAAAATGGGTCTATAACAGGCTATCAGTCGGTAAGAACATGTCCAACAGAAGAGCAAAAAGTTAAAGCTCAACAACTTTATGACACGTTGAATCGCGGTAAATCCATTCGTGATATTAGAGCGAATATCAGCTTGAAACGAATTTTCGCCACAATGATTATTATATTGTCGTGTGTGATTAATTGGTTATACGTTGGTTCTATTATCTCTATTGTCACCTTATTAATGTCTTTTATATTAGTTTTTATAATTTTTTCAGAAGAATTAATCTCTTTTCCAAATGCAGCGAAAAAAGTCAAATTGTTGTTTGATAGTCCGTCGCGCATCATATATTCAGGAAAAGGATTAACAAATATTCTTAATTATCCCGTAGAGCTATATAAAGCACGGGTTGGAACTATATTAGGGAGAAGTAGTGATTCGGGACGAGTGCTTGTAAACCTTGCAAGCGAATTGGAAAAAGTATCGAGCGAAATGCTTGAAGGTATCAATGATGAAAACTCTCATTTAGCGCAATTTGCTACGGCAATTACTGAAATGAGCGCGACAATTGACGAGGTTAGTAGCAATACAACTCAAACCCATGACAAAGTTATAAATATTCAAAATGAATGTAAACAAAATATTGACGTGATTGAGGTTAGTCAAAAGAGAATACTCAATTTAACAGGAGATGTCGAAAATGCAGCGACTAATGCCATAGCTTTAGTGACAGACGTTGATAAAATATCAACCGTTATGTCCGAAATTCAGGGCATTGCTGATCAAACCAACTTATTAGCTTTGAATGCAGCCATAGAAGCTGCGAGAGCTGGCGAACAAGGACGTGGGTTTGCAGTAGTTGCTGATGAAGTAAGAACACTAGCAAGTAGAACGCAAGATGCAACGGTTCAAATTCAGGCTTCGGTTCAAGAGTTGCAAACAACCTTAAAAGAATGGAGCCAAGTAATGCTTGTTAATAAATCTAACGCTGAAAAGTGCTCTGAAGATACGGTAAATATCAAATCTGCAATGGAAAGTATTATTGTGAATGTTACTGATGTGAGTGATATGACAGCACAAATAGCGACAGCTACAGAAGAGCAAAGCGTGGTAGCGAATCAAATCAACCAAAGTATTCTTAACATTGATGAAATATCTAAAAACAACGCTGTTTTGGCACAAAAGGTCAATAAAACGGGTGTTGAGGTATACGAAAATGCAGCAATTATCGATGCATTAAGTGCGACATTTAAATAATAGAGTGGGTCTCTATTTATTATAAATGGCCCCCATATCGTTGAACTATATCAAAGAAACTCATTTTCACAGTAGAGAAGATGAGTTGAATAATGTTTTGTTAGCGGAGTATCCATTTTTAGGTACTTTCTTCAACGATTTAAATTTATAAATAATGGCTAGATGCTTTGCATCAAGATTAAGCGACATAGCATCACTATTTTTAATATGAAAATATTTTCATGCGTACTTACAGTAACTAAAAGTAATATATAAATGTATCAATCAAATATTATTGTTGACCATATAGTTAATTTCACTTCCCAGCGTGATAGAGAGGTATTGGCTATTAGTCTCCTAAAAAATATTAATAGTCTGCTGTTTTGCTCACAGACAGAAATAATTTCAATTAACAAAAAAGGAGATATTTCCTCGTATATATCCTGTGACAATAATCATTATGTTGTCAATGAACCTACTATTTTGATAGATGATAAGCTAATTAATGCTATTGAAATGACAAGCTATCTGATATCTCCCATACCGACAAAGAAATCCACCTGTCATCAATATTTAAAAGCACTATTAAATATATGGGTAGTTGGCAGTATCGAAAAAGTATACCACTACTTACATACAAACTAGAGAATGATATGTATGACTTATAAAGCTTGTTCTAATAAAGACAAACCCAGAAGGGATAATAAAAATATAGACTCGGTTAAATACCCTTTCGATGAAAAGTTAATACTAGATAATGACAATGTTGCAATAGTAACTCGTGAAACTGATAGTCATATCAGAATGGGGTTAGTGCGTAATACGACGGTCGATACCGAGGATACCATTCAAGCTGACAGTACTTTTGTCTGCAAGTAATTTATACGCTACTGTATTAGATTATATATTTCAGGAATGTTTGTGAAAAAATTATTTAACCCAGCTATTAATGTAATGAACAATCTAAGTTACCCTCGTAAGTTCATGTTACTTGGGGGACTTTCTCTCCTAGCATTATTGATTGTTTCAATTTCTTTAATCAGATATTTGTCAGGGTCAATCAATACAGCTAATTTGCAATTAGAAGGTATTCATCAGGCTCAAAAGACATCACGACTGATTCAATCACTACAACAACATCGAGGGGTTTCTACGGCTGTTATTGCAGGTATTAATGAAAGAACAAATCATCTTCTATCTATTAATAAAAAAGTCATTGATACCCTCCAAGTACTTAGTACTGACTTGCCATTAGAATTAAAGGAAATAGCAAAATGGTCTTCTATTATTCATCAGTGGGAATATTTAAATACTAAAGGGCTTACTTTAGATCTTGATGAGAGCTTTAATTTACATACAGAATTAATTAAAAATATCAATTCTTTACAGCTAACTGTGGCTGACTATTATTACTTGCTTGTAATGGATGATCTGGACTCATATTATCTAACAAATAGTTTTTTATTCACACTCCCCATCACATTAGAGTTACTTGGACAAGCACGTGCTATTGGTGTTTCATATTTAGTGAATAAAAGTCCAAAATATAAAAATTCCATAATAAAATCCTTATCGAATACCATCGTCCCATTAGGCGTGTTCAAAGAGAATATAAGCAAGGTTAAAAGGGAACTTATTTCGGACGGGGGAAGTATTTCAGCTCAAGCTCTCATTAAAATAATCGAGAAGCATAAAAAAGTCACCTTAGATGAAATTTTAGTTGATAAAACACTGTTAAGTTCTTTAACGTTTTATCATGATTCAACCTCCGTTATTGATGAAGGGTATGATCTTTTAGATAACTCACTTTATTTTACACTACAAAGCTTGCTTCACAGTAGAGTGAATCAGGCAAACATTCAATTAATTTTGAATATCGGTTTTTCGTCAATGTTATTTATTATTGTACTTTATTTTATAATAGGGCTGTATTTCTCAACAATTAGAAGTATTAATTATTTAACTAAAGTGACGGGAAATTTTTACGGTGGTGACCTTGATGCACGTGTTACGCTTTATACCCGTGATGAACTAAATAATATAGCGATTGGATTTAATGAAATGGCTGAATCATTTCAAAATCTACTGATTGATAAAGAAGAAGTAAGCACAAGACTACGCGCTATTATTGATAATTCACCAGTAGGAATTTGGTTTACAGGTACGGATGGTCGTTATCATTTCGTTAATAAAACATTTTGTAACTTAGCCGGAATAGAAGAAGAAGACATGCTCAATACACCCTCATATAAATTAGCCCCGTTACTGGGGGATGAGATGGCGAAGCATTGTTTAGAGTCAGATATAGCGGCCTTGGGGCAAGATACCCCTCATATTTCCTATGAAAAAATCCCTCGTTTAAATGCAAAGCCATACTTGCTTGAAATAACGAAAGTAAAATTGATGAACACACAGGGTGAAGTTATTGGTTTGATAGGGATCAGTAACGATATAACAGATAAGCGGCAACAGGAAGATGATTTAAAACTCGCTGATATGGTATATCAAAATAGTTCTGAAGCGATGATGATTACTAATGTTGAGAATAAGATTGTTGCTATTAACCCTGCTTTATCTGACATCACTGGTTATAGTGAAGATGAACTCATAGGGAAAGACCCTAAAATATTTAGTTCGGGTAAACAAAGTCATCAATTTTATCAATCAATGTGGGAAGAATTAAAACTAACAGGAAGCTGGCAAGGCGAGATTTGGAACACTAAAAAAAATGGAACTGACTATACTGAATGGATTTCAATTAACACCATTTATGATGATTATGGCAAAGTTTTCAGACGAATTGCATTGTTTTCAGATATTACTGATAAGAAAGAAGCGGATGAACTGATATTAAGGCAAGCGAATTATGACAGCCTAACGAAACTGCCCAACCGAAGAATGTTTATTGATCGATTGGATCAAGAAATAAAAGTATCACACCGGAAGAAACAAGAATTCGCTTTAATTTTTCTTGACCTAGATAACTTTAAAATAATTAATGACAGTATGGGTCATTCTTATGGTGACGCACTTCTTGTCGAAGTCGGGAAAAGAATCACTCATTGTGTTCGTGAAGCAGATACTGTTGCTCGAATAGGTGGTGATGAATTTACAATTATTTTGTCAGACTTATCGGATCTGTATAATGTTGAATCTATTTGCCATAAAATATTAACATCCTTAAACAAGCCTTATTATATATCTGAAATGCCGGCATATATATCAGCCAGTTTAGGCATAACAATCTATCCAAATGATGGTAACACTACTTTGGAGTTACTCAAAAATGCTGATCAAGCCATGTATCTTGCTAAGAGTCTCGGGCGTAATCGATTTTGTTATTTTACCGCTTCAATGCAGGATAAAGCATTAAACCATTTAGCATTATTGAATGATTTACGTAAAGCCATTAGCTTGGACCAACTCACTGTATTTTATCAACCCATTGTTGAATTACGGACTGGTATTATTCGTAAAGCTGAAGCACTTTTGCGCTGGAAACATCCCGTGCGCGGCATGGTGAGTCCCGCAGAATTTATACCTCTAGCAGAAGAGTCCGGCTTAATTGTAGAAATTGGTGATTGGGTATTTAAAGAAACAGTTCAACAGATTAAAAAATGTAAAAAACAGCTCGGTTTAGACATACAAATTAGTGTCAATAAGTCACCGGTACAATTTAGAGAAACAACTGTTCAATTAGATTGGCTAAGTTATCTTACCGAAAATGAATTATCAGGGGAAAGCATTGTTATTGAAATAACAGAGGGCCTGTTAATGGATAATAATACTAGAACCATGGAAAGACTTTCTCAGTTCAGGACTGCTGATATTGAACTGTCTATGGATGATTTTGGAACAGGATATTCGTCATTATCGTACTTGAAAAAATTTAACCTTGATTATCTAAAAATAGATCAATCATTTACTAAGAATCTAGCCCTTGGGTCAGTAGATATGATTTTATCAGAAGCTATTATAACAATGGCTCAGAAGTTAGGGTTAAGAGTTATAGCTGAAGGTATCGAAACACAAGAACAAATGAAGTTACTCATGGATTCCGGATGTGATTATGGTCAAGGCTATTACTTCTCAAGACCTATACCTGGAGATGAATTTATGCAGTTATTATCTCGAACTAACCATGTGGCTGATTATGATTCTTTGTGTTTATACACTCACAAAATATAACTGACTATGCGAGCTTGTATCCTTCAATAAATATAATCATTTATTGAGTGTTGAAAATTTTTTATTTTAATTTAGCTCTATAAGTAGAAGCGTATGTCTGCTGTGTGGACGTAGACCTGCCCCTTTTGACAACGATATTTATAATACTCCGAACCAGTTAAGTATTATCGATTCCGGCTTTATTAAGGCCAGTTTTCGTATCTTTAGTGAGCATTCGGTAGAGTGATTTTGAGCAGCGATTAACGTACTCCACTTTATTAGTGAAGCAGACGTTAGCATAACAACCTCTAGTGACAGCAATGCGCATAAAGTGTTCATAATTTCTTTGGCGCAATGTGCCCCGTAGTGAGATAGAAAGTTAATTTTTCATACCTATAATGCTTAACGAACGAATGTCCGCTTTCAGAGTTTTTAATCAAATTTGAGTATTATTTTTTCTAGTTTTAATATTAAATTTATAAAAAACTTATTATCTAATTTAGAACAGCTTTGTCGGATAACTTGTCGCTAGATAAGCCAAGGCTAAGGTCTTCTTTCGTATCTTAGCTGCCAATATCATTTAGTGGTTAGTAGCCTCAAACATTATGCAAAATCACATTAGCTTTCATTAAAACTGTCGAAAACTATATGTTTTTATTATTTAGCTTGAGTGGTGCGTTGTGCCTGTCAAACCAATGACATATTTGATTACCCCAATCGCAATATTTTTCTGATATAGAGTGACTAAATAACAATATTTCAGATTGAGATTGCTTCTTAAACATATTAAAGTGAGTTTCGTCTCGAATTTCCCAAGATATCGCTAGTACAAAGTAATCTAGTTCATCAGCCAAAAGGTGAATGGTTGTATAACTGATAGGTTCTTTTTGATATATTTCTATTAAATCATTTAGCGTAAATACTTTAGAAGGTTCATCCATGTCTTATCTCTCCATAATAACTACAACATAAAAGATAGTTTCTGATTGATAATAAATCAAAACAATTGATGAGTTTAGTGCTTTTCACTAAACTGAGTGGAACGGTTACAGTTACCAATTCGAGACATTAAGTATCATCTAAAAAAGAAATGACTCGATTAGATTACATATCGACACTACTATAAAGATAAATATGTATGTAAAAGGAAGTTACATTTTATATATTTATTCTGCTGTATACTCAAAATTTTTGAATGTAAAATACGTATGTCGAAAAGAAGGGGGTTTTGGAATAAATCATTGATATATATAGCACCTCACTCACTCACTCACTACAACATACAAATTTCAGCTCTTTATAAATGCGTTAGACGTATTACGTGAACCAATGGAATCGGGCGAAGTCACTATTTCTCGAGCTTTGCACAAACAATGTTTTCCGGCACGCTTTCAACTGATTGCCGCGATGAATCCGAGCCCTACAGGTTTTTATAACGATCAGCGCAGTACGCCAGAGCAAGTTTTGCGTTACCTAAATCGTTTATCTGGACCATTTCTTGACCGAATTGATATTCAAGTTGAAGTGGCACGTTTGCCTAGAGGCACTTGGGCGAAGAGTAATCAAAAAGTTGAGTCAAGCGCGCAAGTACAACAACGAGTGCAAGTTTGTCGGATTATTCAGTTAAAAAGACAGGGCATAGCCAACGCACATATCAGCAGTAGCGAATTGAAAAGCCACTGTAGTTTAAGTGCTGAAGAGAATGAATTTTTAGAGCTTGCCGTGGAAAAATTAGGGCTATCAACCCGCGCACACCATAAGATTTTAAAAATAGCTCGTACGCTCGCCGATATGGAGAATTCAACAAATATTGGTCATAAGCATTTAGTGGAGGCCTTATCTTATCGAGCTATGGACAGGTTATTACGCCACTTAATGAATGCTGTGGCGGTCTAATTGTCCTGCATAAATTAAGTAATCGAGGCAAAAAATGCTTTAATCAAAGGTTGAGCTTTTGTTTGATTCAAACAACAAACACCTAATTCAAAAGGTTCAATGTCACCAATGTTTTCGAGGTTACGAACCCTATCTTTTACCGGACTATTATCCACTACCACTTGCGGAACTATGCCGACACCACACCCTAAAGCAACCATACTTACCAAAGCTTCGTGACCAGAAACCGTCGCGTAGATAGTGGGTTTTCCTTGTTGTTTTTTTCGATACCAAAGCTCGAATCGTTTTCGAGCAGCACCATGCTCAGGCAGAATTATTGGAATCTCAGACCAAGTTAACACTTTTTCACTGAGTTGCTGTTGCACCTTGCAAGTCATGGTTGGAGCGATCACCGCCAAGGCAATGGTATCTAAATGATGAAAGTAAACACTGCGTGGCAAATGCTCAGGAGATGCGGCGATAGCAAAATCAACGGATTGATTTTGTACTTGTTCAAGGGCATCTGCGGCATCACCTGTGGTGAGCATAATTTCTACTAGCGGGTGGCGTACCCTAAAGCGTTCTAACAAAGGGGGGAGGTGACTGTAAGCGGCTGTTACTGAACAATAAATACGTAACTTCCCAGTTAATTCAGTTTGCTTTTGGTCAAGGGACTGTTTGAAAGTGTGCCATTGTTCAAGCTGCTGCTCAGCATAAATTTTGAATTTTTTACCAATATCAGTTAATACCACGGTTCGATTATCACGATGTAATAACTCTCCGCCGACTTCATCTTCAAGCCTTTGAATGGCTCTACTCAGTGTTGATGGGCTGATGTGATGTGCTTGCGCAGTTTTGCCAAAGTGCAATGTTTGGCTCAAGTGAGCAAACATTGACAGTGCTTTTTGATCCATAACTTATTGCCCTGGTGTTGAGGTTTATTATTGTGTTGCAAAAAACGCAACGCGATAGTGCGAATATATCACTTTTTGCAACGTGATATCTAGGGTAAGGTGATTACATTGAAAAAATCATTGAAAAGCACTGCTAGACAGCTAATTCAATTAATACGTCAGAAATTATAGGAAAGTCCATGAGCAATTATTTTAATACTTTAAGTTTACGTGAAAAATTAGGCCAATTAGGCCAGTGTCGTTTTATGAAACGTGAAGAGTTCAGCGATGGCTGTAACTTCATTAAAGATTGGAACATTGTTATCGTTGGTTGTGGTGCTCAAGGTTTAAACCAAGGTTTGAACATGCGTGATTCAGGTCTAAATATTTCTTATGCCTTACGTGATGGTGCAATTAGCGAAAAACGTCAATCATGGCAGTGGGCTACAGAAAATGGTTTTACTGTTGGCAACTACGCAGACTTAATTCCTCAAGCCGATTTAGTTTTAAACTTAACACCTGATAAACAACATACTTCAGCTGTAACAGCGGTAATGCCGTTGATGAAGCAAGGTGCAACGCTTTCTTACTCACATGGTTTCAACATCGTTGAAGAAGGCATGCAAATTCGTCCTGATATCACGGTTGTTATGGTTGCACCTAAATGTCCTGGTACGGAAGTACGTGAAGAATACAAACGTGGTTTTGGTGTGCCAACACTTATCGCGGTTCACCCTGAAAATGATCCACAAGGTAACGGTTTAGCTATTGCTAAAGCCTACGCTAGTGCTACTGGTGGTGATAGAGCGGGTGTTTTACAGTCTTCATTCATCGCTGAAGTTAAGTCTGACTTAATGGGTGAGCAAACTATTCTTTGTGGTATGTTGCAAACGGCTGCAGTTTTGGGTCACAAGCAATTAATCGCTCAAGGTATGGACGCAGCTTACGCACGTAAATTATTACAATATGGCTTAGAGACAACTACTGAAGGTCTTAAACATGGCGGCATCACTAATATGATGGACCGTTTATCAAATCCAGCGAAAATTAAAGCGTTTGATATGTCAGAAGAGCTTAAAGTTATTTTACGTCCATTATTTGAAAAACATATGGATGACATCATTGAAGGTCGTTTCTCTGAAACTATGATGGCTGATTGGGCAAATGATGATATTAACTTATTAACATGGCGCGCAGAAACAGCTGAATCAACGTTTGAATTAGCAGCAGATTGTGAAACTGAAATTACCGAACAAGAATATTACGATAAAGGCATCTTCGTTGTTGCCATGATCAAAGCAGGTGTTGAGCTAGCATTTGAAGCTATGGTTGCTGCTGGCATTATTGAAGAGTCTGCTTATTATGAGTCACTTCATGAAACACCTTTAATTGCTAACTGTATTGCTCGTAATAAGTTATACGAAATGAATGTAGTAATTTCAGATACTGCAGAATACGGTAACTACTTATTTACTCATGCAGCGGTACCTCTTCTTGAAGAATACACAGCTAACTTAACATTAGAGCAATTAGGCGAAGGCCTAAAAGAAAGTTCAAATAATGTTGATAACGCCCGTTTAATCGAAGTAAACGAAGCAATTCGCAGTCACGGTGTTGAAGTGATTGGTAAAGAACTTCGTGGTTATATGACCGATATGCAAAAAATTGCTAGCGCAAAGTAATATTCACCCCCTTGCATTAAAGCGGGTTAGTAAATAAAGCGACATTTGAGTTTAGTTCGATGTCGTTTTTTTATGTCTAAATACTTATAACTAATTATTAATAAAATTTAAAAGGAAACACCCTATGTCTGATTTTAAAGAAGTCACTATCAGTAGAGCTGCCAATGTATATTTTGATGGTAAAGTTACCAGTCGCACTATTACGTTTAAAGATGGAAGTTTTAAAACGCTTGGTATTATGCAAGCGGGTGACTATACCTTTGGCACCAAAGAAGCTGAGTTAATGGAAATCACTGCAGGTGAATGTGAAATTTTACTTAGCGGTGAAACCGAGTGGCAAAGCATTAGCGGTGGACAATCGTTTAACGTAGATGGCGATAGCTCTTTTGAAATAAAAGCTAAAACCATTATTGATTATTGTTGTACTTATATAAGTTAAGTAGAAATCCATTTATTAGAATAAGCCTGTACCCCTTTAATTTACAGGCTTTAATAAAATTTAATCAACACAAGGTACATATTTAATATTATTTAATTAGCAAGTTTAGAGGCTAGATGTTTCATTAGTGGCAGAACCACAATGACTTACTACAACAGCTATTACCTAGATAGGAATTAAATAATAATGACCTCTTCACTTTCTCTACCAAGCTTATTACTTGGCGGTTTCACTTTAATCACAAGCTCTTTTACCTCCGTACACGCAAAAAGTGATTCTGCCGACAAGTTGATGTTCGATGACTTTAGCTACAAAACCCTCACTGATGCACAAAAGAATGGTTGGGTTCCCAGAACACAAGTAGGCCATCCAGGTATAAAAAATGCGACTTGGTGGTCAGAAGGTATTAGCTTTCACCCTGATCAGAGTGATGCCAATAATACCGTGATGCGCTTAACCTCCAAAACTGATGGTAGCCCAGAAAATACCCGTCACACGCAAATTTGTCATCAGCGTAAATACTTAGAAGGTACTTATGCCGCTCGTTTATATTTTAATGACCAGCCTGATTTTGGCCCTGATGGTGATGGTATTGTCGAAACCTTCTACACTATTAGTCCACTAGAAGCACCCATGGATAAAAACTACAGTGAAATGGATTTTGAATATCTGGCTAATGGTGGTTGGGGCGAAAAAGAGAATGTATTATTTTCAACATCGTGGGAAACTTTCCAACTTGAGCCTTGGACAAAAGTGAATGCTTTTGATACTTATGTAAATAGCCTACAAGGCTGGAATACCGTGGTATTACAGGTATTTGATAATGAAATTAAATATTTTATAAACGGCCATTTATTTTCACAACACGGCAGTGATGTTTATCCAGAAGTAGCCATGTCAGTTAATTTCAATTTATGGTTTATACCAGAGCAAATAGTAGCAAGCACCGAGATGCGTCAATACCATCAAGAAGTTGATTGGGTATACTTTAATGCAGATAAAAACTTATCTCATAAAGAAGTGCTAAAAGAGGTTGCTAACTTGCGCGAAAGCAATATTAAACAACAAGATACTGTGCCACATTGGCAACCTAAACTAGATAGCTATTGTGGTTTGTAATATTGCTATATTTATAAGTTAACCACCTAGCTATAATTATAAAAGTGCATAGTTAACGGCTTAGCTATGCACTTTTATATTGAGGGAAAGAAATTTTGAGTATAACAGCAGAGAGCAAAGTAATTCGTTGGGGCATTATTGGTTGTGGGGCAGTCACAGAAGTTAAAAGCGGTCCCGCTTATCAAAAAACAGTGGGTTTTGAATTAGCAGCGGTAATGCGCCGAGACTTAAAGCTGGCTAGCAGTTATGCCCAGCGACATAAGGTGCCAAAATTTAGCGATGATGCTGCTGAAATTATTAACAATGACAACATTGATGCTATATATATTGCTACCCCACCAGATAGTCATAAACATTATGCGCTAATGGTCGCAAAGGCGGGTAAACCTTGCTGTATTGAAAAACCTTTAGCATCCACTTATGAAGAAAGCCGTGCGATTGAACAGGTCTTTAAAGAAGCTAAGGTGCCACTTTTTGTCGCTTATTATCGTCGCTCTTTACCACGATTTAATAAGGTAAAACATTTACTAGAAAGTAAGGCTATTGGGCAAATAAGGCATATTAGTTGGCAGCTAAATAAACCAGCCAATGCAGTGGATTTATCGGGTCAATATAATTGGCGAACAGATAAAAGTATTGCCGTAGGGGGCTATTTTGACGACTTAGCGAGCCATGGTTTAGATTTATTCTCCTTTCTACTTGGGGACTTTCAAAAGGTCAGCGGCATAGCGACAAATCAGCAAGGTTTATATTCTGCCTTTGATGCAATTTCAGCATGCTGGCAACATGAAAATGGCGTTACTGGTACCGGCAGTTGGAACTTTGGTGCCGCGGAAAGACAAGATAACGTGACTATAGTGGGCAGTGAGGGAGAGTTGAACTTCTCTGTTTTTGATGAAATGCCTATAGTATTAACACAGGGTAAAAGCAGCGAAAGCTTTATCATTGAAAACCCAGAAAACATTCAGCTATATCATGTTGCTAATATCTATCAGCAGCTTGTAAATAGACAACAGCACCCATCCAATGGCCATTCAGCGTTACATACGAGTTGGGTTATGGATAAAATTTTAGCAGTTAACTAATTGTAACTGTGTTGTCATCGTATTAATTCACTTGATATGCTTTGCTGTCATCCAGCCAAGCCGTTACTTGTGCAATTAACACGTTACTTTTAGCGTTTTTTGCAATCTTCATCGCTTGCTTTGCATAAGTTTGAGCTGCCTCTATCTGCTTAGTATTTATGGCAACTTGGGCTTGAGCTAACAAAATAGCTACTTTATTCGTTGCTACACCATCTTTTTTAGCAATGGTAGTTGCTTGAGTAAAATAGCTGCTACCCAGTTCACTTTTACCTTGTGCATAGGCTATTAGCGCTAACTCAATAAGTGCACGTGTTTGGCCGTAACTACCTTCAAAATCATTATGGTATTGTATTGCCGCCTCTAATAAAGGAATTGCCTCTTGATAACGTTGTTGTAGGCGCTTTATTTTAGCTAACTCTTCATGGGCATAAGCAATAAAGAGTGCGTCATGGTATTGCTCTGCTAGCTTTTTGGTTAATAGGATATAACGTTCAGCTTTAGATAAGTCAGGGAAAGTTAGTGAGTCTTTTTCATATTGATGCATAAGTAATGCGCCTATCATCAAATGACTACGGACTTCTTCTCGGTGCATATTCCTGTGGCGTGCTTGCGCTATGTTTTCTTCCATTAAACTAATACCTTGCTCAGTATCACCACTGTTAATATAGCTAGCAGCTAAATAACGACGAGCAGCTAATAAGTCATTATTGGTTTGTAGTGCAGAGGAGAAAAAGGTAGTTGCTTGCGTATAGTCTCTTTGTAAATAGAGCGCTATGCCACGAGCAAAAGCTTCATTACTAAAATCACTAATATAAGGCTGGAACGTTTGTGTGGCGTGGGGAGCAAAACGTTGTGTTATCTTTTGCACTAATTGCGCTAAGGCGTCGGGAATACTAGAGGATAAAATGATGCCTTGTTCAACTCGCTGAGCCAAATAAAAGCTATAATCTAACTGGAAATCTTGCGGATAACCACGAAGTCTTGTCTGAACTAATAAGTCTACTTTTAAGGTTTGGGCAAGCGCTCGTAATTCTTGAGGGGCAGCTTTTACTGAGTGTTGCACTTTTCTTTGTTCAGAAAGGCTAATTGATTGAAGTACTTTTGTTTTAGGGATCAGTTGAAATTGGCTATTTTTCGTTAAACTTTCACTGATATAGTCCATACCCTGCAAAGGGACCCAATCGTGAATATCATCAGGCATGTCATTAATGACCGGCAATAAGGCAACAGTGAAGTGTTCTTTTGTTGGGGTAGGTTTATTATCAGGGGAAAAAAAATAAATATATAGTGCAATAAAACTCACAAAGAACAGTGCCGTAATAAGCACTAGGGAATTGCTGTTAACTGACCCTCCAAAAAGTTTTTTTTCATTAGTGATGTCACAGAGCTCAGCTGTCCATTGATAGCCCTGACGAGGATAAGTTTTAATGACATGACTGCCAAGTAAGTCACGGATCTCTTTTATCGATTGTACCAATACTTGTTCTTGTACAACGACATCGTGCCAAACAGACGCTAATATTTCCTGCTTACTTACGATAGTTTCTTGATGAGTTATTAGGTATTTCAGTACTGATAAGGTTTTTGCTCTGATACTAATTGTTTGACCATCTTTGATCAGCACACCAGCAGTTAAGTTGAGCTCAATATCATTTAAGGTGAATCGCATAAAGAACTGTTACAGTTTAGTTGAGGTAAATTATTATTAATAAGCGGCTATGTTGGCTTAAATTAAATCTTAGTGCAACCAACAGCTGATTTACTTAATGATAAATTGTGATTGGCTTCGTCAGTTAGCCACTTAGCGCTCATATAGTGCTACAAGCAACAGTCTAGGTGAAATAGCTTGCTTTGCTCATAACAGTCTATTAACGTGTTGTTAAAAACAATTCTCAATTGAATTGTGATTTGCTTCGAAAAATAAGGAAAGGTATTTATGGAAAGTCTTGTTGAAGGCATTTTAACCAGCCCGGTTCTATGGCTGACTATTGTTATTTTATATACGCTGAAAAAAGGTATTTATTTTGTACCGCAAAACCGAGGTTATGTTATTTATACCTTAGGAAAGTACAGTAAAACTCTTTCAGCAGGGTTAAATTTTATCATTCCTTACGTGCAATCAGTTGCCGCTGATCGTAATTTAAAAGAGCAATCATTAGAAATTATTTCACAGCCGGCAATAACTAAAGACAATATTACTTTAGATATTGACGGTATTTTGTTTATGAAAGTTACCGATGCTTCAGCGGCGACCAATAACATCACCGATTATAAAATGTCAGTAGTACAGCTTGCTATGACAAGTATGCGTAACGCTATTGGTTCAATGGAACTTGATGAATGTTTCCAAAATCGCGATGCTATTAATGCTCAGATTCTTGGTGCTATGACAGAAGCTACCGCGCCTTGGGGTGTTATGGTGACGCGTTATGAAATCAAAGATATTACGCCACCACAAACTATCCGTGAAGATATGGAAAAACAAATGACCGCAGAGCGTGAAAAACGCTCAGTAATATTAACCGCGGAAGGGGTTAAAACAGCAGCAATAACAGAAGCTGAAGGTCAGAAACAAGCAAGAGTATTAGATGCTGAAGCAGCAAAAGCTGAGCAAGTACTTTCGGCTGAGGCATCAAAAGAGTCACAAATCTTAGAGGCGACAGGTAAAGCCGAAGCGATACGGTTAGTTGCTGATGCTGATGCTAATGCTTTAGAGGTGGTAGGTAATGCTGCTAATACGGAACAAGGTCATGCGGCGGTAATGCTAACGCTTGCACAAGATGCTATTACAGCGCATCAAGCTATTGCTAACGATAGTACAGTGGTACTGACGGATGGTAAAACAGGTGATAATATAGCCAATACTGTTGCTCAGGCTATCGCTGTTTCAAGTAGCTTAAAACTGTCTAATTAGTACCAAATAAAGACCTAGAACTAAGCAATCTAGGCCTTTACTTTCTTCTTCATCAAAGAGGTTTTATGGAATATTTTTTAGAAAACCCTGACCATTTATGGTATCTGATTGCGGGTATCAGCTTTGTCATTGAATTGAGTATTATGGGCCTAAGTGGTCCGTTACTCTTTTTTGCTATTGCGAGTTTGACTACCGGTATTTTAGTTAGTATTGGTTTTGTTGAAGGTTGGCAAAGTGAAATATTAACGGTTGGTCTATTAACCGCAGTGGTTGCTGTTATTTTATGGAAGCCACTAAAGTCATTGCAGAATTCGAAAGGTAAAACGGATGACTCTAGCGATATGATAGGTTTACAAGTGCCAGCAAGTAGTGAAATTGATGCAGTTAGTGGCACCATTCGCTATTCAGGTATAGATTGGCAAGCGCGTTTAGCTGATGAAGCAAATGGCGAATGCATTAGTGAAAGTAGTCAGTGTGAAATTGTCGGAGTAACAGGTACGACTATGTTAGTTAAAGCGCTAGAAGCTGAGTAACTAATTAAAACTATCAGAGTCTTCCAATAAAACGACGCATTAGCGTCGTTTTTTTATGTGCTCTTTTTGTCTTATTAAAACTGAATCCATAAGCGTTGATCGGTTAATAGTTCTTTGGATTTTTCAGATAATAGAGGGTTATGCAAGGTGAATAGGGTACGATTTTTGACATTAGCTTTAGTTAAAATACCTGAAGTGATTTTATGATTCAAATAAAATTGTTCGAATTTACTTGATTCAAGCAGCTGCGCCAAACCAAAAGATAAACGTTGCTGCAAACGTGTATTTTGTTTATTTACAAAAAAAAAGGTTGGCGCTGGATAGTGCAGCATTAAATATTTTTCAACAGTTAGCTCTGCTTCGTTAGCTATTTCTAACCAAGGTTCGTGCAGCGCGCGTGGAAAATAGCTGAACCGCCCTTTTTGTAACATCTTAATTAAAGCAGCATCAGCACCTTTGACAACGTTAAAATTATTGGCAAGTAAAATATCGCTATCAGCCCAATTATGCCCTTGACCAAGGACTATTTTCTTAAGTTCGATTAACGAAGTACTTCTATTAAAAAGATATTGCTTCTTTTTTTGAATAATAAAAATTCGATAGCCCATTAGGCCTTTTAATATTGGAAAATAAATGGCCTGAAGCTGATCTTCTAATGTTTTAGAAGTCATTCGCCAAGTTAAGTCAATATACTCATCCCGTTGCAGCATCACTGATGTTCTAGCTTGCTCCATTTCAATATTGACGGGTTGTAATTTGTATTCTCCATAGCGGGTTTTACTCGCTTCAAGTGCGAGTGTTAATAAATCAACAAAATAGCTTTGCTTGAGATCGGGGTACTTCTTGGATTCAACATAGCGAACCAAATCAGTTTCATTGGCAAAGGTAAAGTTACTTATTAATGTTAGGGTGATTAATAGTTGACGAACGCAGGGTAGTTCCATGAATGATGGTTAAGTTGTCAGTTAATAATGATTGTTATTATAGACGAATTTATTTAGCTGCGAGCGAGGATCTCGCTACTAAAAGAAAGACTTATACCATTCCATCTAAGAAAGTGATCGCTTAGCGAGAGTTTAAAGGTTTAGAGGCAAGGCATTGATTGCCAAAAATAGTCATTCGGGAGAATGTGCTCCTGCATTCTCTAATAAGCTACATCCATGTAACGTTATTTTTTAAATCAATAACGCCGCATATAAGCCTTTAAAACTCGCCCTTCGGGAACGCATTGGCATCATGATTAATGCACAAAATATGTTTGATGTAGAATAACTATATCAACACATCTTTTGCTTTTTCTCATATCGCCAATGCCGTTCTAAGTGGTCACTTCTTTAGATGGATTGGTATTACTTAACCGCTTATTTGTATATCTTTTCAGCCCAACGCGCTAAGCCTGAGGTGACACTGCCAAAATGGTCGCCTACTACGATAGGGATGTTGGGCATTTGTTGTTGTAAAAACTCACTCAATACCGGCGACTTTGCTGTGCCGCCAGTGACAAAAATCACTTCGGGTTGGCACTGTGCTTGTTGAACTGCAGAATGCATTATACTGGCAATACTTTCTAAAGTGCGCTTATTGGCTGAGCGTAAAGTTTTTTTGTTTACTTCAGTAAATAGTCCATCAGAAATATCGGTTAAGTCGATAGTTTGTTCACTTTGCTCAGATAAGGCGATTTTTGCTTGTTCAGCGGCATTAACCAATTGATAACTTAGTTTGTGATCATGTACCGCAACTAGGCGTTCAACCATACTTGTTTCTTTCGCATCACGAGATAACTGCAGTAAATCACGTCTATTTTTAGCGCTGTAGAACTCTGTTTGTTCATTAATATTATTAATCGCAAGTGCTTGATAAAAGCTACTTGTTGGCATTGGTTTACCTGTTTTTAATAAACTATTCATACCTAAGCTTGGCATAATGCCTTGCAAGGCTAATTGAATATCAAAGTCATTTCCTGCTACTCGAACACCAGTATGAGCAAGTAAGTGGTCGTTACGGTTATCGTTATTAGTGAAATTAGGGCTCATAAGTATCATAGAGCAATCACTCGTACCACCACCAATATCAACCACTAATACGCGTGTTTCTTTTGTTAATGAAGCCTCAAATTCAAAACCAGCTGCAACGGGCTCATATTGAAATTCAACCTCTTTAAAGCCAACACGTTTTGCTGCATTAGTTAACACATTAATCGCTTGTCGATTACTTTCTTCGCCGTTTAAGCCTTGGAAATTAATCGGTCGACCGATAACGGTTTGTGTTACCTCTCTTTGTAAAGCTTGCTCTGTGAGTTTTTTAACATTACTCATCATACAAGCGACAATATCTTCAAAAAATTGCATTTGTATAGGAGCTAAACCACTAGCACCTAAAAATGACTTAGGTGATTTGATGTAATAACCTTCTTCAGGATCTTCAAGGTATTGCTCTAAAGCAGTTTTACCGAAGAGTAAATCACTTGAGATACCATCAAATTTTAATTCACGCAGTGCCGCTTGACCCTTCTGAATCTGATTTTTGCGCTCAACAAGATAATTGGCATGTTGAGTGGTTGGCAGCTGTTGAGCAAGCCAGTTAGTAATAACGTCACGGCTAGGGGCATATAAGTTAGAGGCAATGTATGAGCCACCACCTTGCTGATCACCAAGCAAAGGGATAATGTGGGGTTGGCCGTTGCGCATAGTGGCGACACCACAGTTGGACGTACCGTAATCGAAACCTATCATCATTAATACCTAAAAGAATGCCTACGAGAAAAAGGCCGCGTAGCATACTCAGTAACTAAGATAATCTCAAGGTTTATACTAAATCTATTACATTTATTCCTATCTTAGTACTATGTCAGCGGCTCAAGAACAAAAAATGTAACCTTTGAGGTTTGATGTTAAGCTTTAAGTTCAATTGATTTGAAATGAAAGCTTATGTTCCTTGTTGTGTTCAATTTTTAAGACAGTTAAAATAGCGAAAATTGAATTGGAAATTAGTGATGAAATTAAGTAAAACGAATCAAAAAATTGATAACAACGTCTGCAAAGCTTTGACCATTGCCTGTGAGTCATCTTTGCATGAAATTGCCGGTTTTGTTTGGTTAACCCATAGGGCGAATTACACTAATTTTCCTGCTAGCCTAGTTGTTACCTGTGTTTTTAATACCAATGAAGAGGTTGCTTTGATGAAAGAGCAGCAACTCGATGATGTATTGCGCAATTCTATTCAAAAGCAGTTATTGAAAATCGGTGTTGTTGTTAAAAGCATTAAACAATGTGTGCGTTTTGATAGTGAACAAGCTTGTCAACTTCAGCATCTTGGTGAATGGGAAAATCGTCTAGCATTGAGTATTGTAAAACAAAAGCCGAATGCGAGGCGTGTTCATTAAGAAGGAGCTTAACTAAGGGGAAATTTGAGGTTGGTATTTGGTTAACTCACAGCAGGTTAAGTTTTACTGTTATCCATGAAAAAGTTCACGTTACTTAATTCCATAAGATACTCACGCTTAGCGTGTTTATTTTCTGCTAACTTATCTAAATCACCAATTAACGTCATTAGTTTTTTATGAGAATGGTGGTTTGTTCGCTTAAAATCTTCTGGTTTTCCTTCGTTAGCGATACGCTCTTTTTTATCCATCGTATAGCTACTTTCTGTGTTTTCCAGCCAAATATCATTAATTAGACGGATGTTGCTCTCATTCGCTATCTTTTCATTAAATGCCATTTGCAGTTCATATTGATTCGTTTTAGGGTTAAATAGATAACTTTCTTTACTAACATCTACTTGGTGTTTTTGATCAAGTCCAACCAATGCTTGATTTTTGACTGCGGTACCAATGTTGTAGCTTTCTGTTTTGTCATAGTAATCAGGCCGGGTAAGCTGATAATCTAAATGAGTCGCTACTGTTTTACTTTGAGTTACCCCGGTTAATTTTCCTGATTTGTGTTGCTGGGTGATTTGCTCTAACTCTACGCTAATTTTAGGGGCCAGTTCTCGTCGGTTTTGTGGCTCTCTTGAAAATGAAAATTTAGCATCAAAATCTGCTAGTTTAGAAATGCCAGTACCTAAGGTATTATTCGTTTCGCTGCCAAGTCCTTGATAGCGAGGATCATTTGTGACCATGTTATCGACTAACTCTGCGACCATTGCTCGGCCATCAGTGAATTGTTGAGCAGCGACTGACTCTATATTACTATAACGCTGCGCTGCCGATGACATACTAGCAAAAGCGCCTTTAAAAATAGCAAAGCCTTGTTGCATTTTTAAATCGCCTTTTTTACTCAACGCAGATGTTTTATTTTCGCCTTTACTATTCTGCCGACTATCTTCCAAATTTTTATCTAAGGTGGCTATATATTGCTGCATTTGTTTTACGTCTTTACCGCCAAAAGTAGACATATCTAACGAGAAATCTATTTCATTAACCCCCGCTTGAGACGTAAACGTAAGCGCTTGTTGATTTGATTGTTGGTCGACGTGGTAACTTAGATCAAGATTATTTTCAGGGTCGCCAAATTGTTGATTTTCAGTCGTCGAAAAAGACACATCAAAACCAGATAACTGTTGGTGATTAAAAGCAGTCAAGAAACCTACGTTAAATTCGGATTGGCCTGCAGGAACATATTTACTGTATGAATTTTGACTTACTTTAAAAAATTCATCAGCCATATCGCCAACCCCTGACAATATTTCGGTCAGTGCCTGATGTTCGGCTTCTGACAAGTCACCCTCAACTTGATAGCTAAGACTAAAACCATCGACTGTTTTACCCGTGTTTTCATCATAACCTTGCGATGAATTAAAGGTGATATTGATAATGTCGCCTTCCTTAGTTTTAACTGAAAGTTCGAAACTGTAGTTGTCGTTATCCTCATTATCTGTACGATTCAAACTTTCCAGATAAGAGCCAAGCGCCCGTTCAACACGCTGTTCACTCGAGGCTAAAAATGATTCTTGCTTATGGCCCAATTGCCCTAAGCTAGCTAATATATCACTGGTATTGGCGTAAGCTCTATGAATATCTTTTACCGATTTATTCAAACGGTTCATTAGACCATCGCTATTCTCATTGTTGAGCAAACCTTCTTGTTGATTGCTTATCACTGTGCGTAAAGCTAATTCTTTGTCTGAATATTTGTAATCGAAGACTGTAGGTGCACTTGTTATAGTGAGCAGTGAAGATAATTCTTGGTGAAGTAGTTGTTCTACTTTTTCTTCATCAAAATGACTCAATAGCTCTTGAATCATTTTTGGTGCAATATTTTTAAGTTCATCGGTGAGAGTCAGGTCTTGTTCATTGACGGGTCGAGCAAGGGATGTTTTTAAATCTAAAGGGCTGTTTAATAAATTGTTAATCATGATTATCCTTAATCGCAAACCCAGGTTAAGTATATATCGGTCATAAAGCTAAATGCTTTAACTTTTAACAAGGGGACTTTGTTCTAGCGGTTGTTGAAATTTTGAGATTACTTTTGCAGTGAATTGTTGGTGTTTATACAAGGTAGAGTCTTTGTCATGTGGTTGTCCACATAAAATGCCAAACAAAAGTTGTTCGAAGGATTTGGCTAAAAGCGATTTATTTTTTGTCGAGTAGTTTTGCTTAGAATGACTAAACTACATACTTCTAGCCGTGACTAAAATGCTATTATCTTGAACAGAAGTTAACCCTGAAAGATCAACCTCTCCTCTATGGATTGAGTGAATACATTGTAGGTTTTAGGTATGAAAACTCAAGTCTAGTGCTAATTACCCATGACTTGAGGTTTATTTATTAGAAAAAGTGCTATGCTAAATTCGAATTTGTCCATCTCCAAACACCACAAATTTCTCTGTAGTTAATGCTTCTAATCCCATCGGACCATAAGCATGTAACTTACTCGTTGAAATACCTATTTCAGAGCCTAAACCCAATTGATTTCCATCAGAAAAGCGTGAAGATGCATTGACCATCACGACAGAGGAATTTATTTGGCGAACAAATTTTTGAGTTCGTGAAATATCTTGGCTGATTATTACTTCAGTATGATCTGAAGTAAATTCATTGATATGGCTAATTCCCATATCAAAGCTACTCACTACCTTAACCGCAATTTCTTGCGCTAAGTACTCTGCTTGGTAATCTTCTTCGGTTGCTAGCTCAGCGTTAGCAAAATAACCAATGCTGTTTTTACAGGCATGCACTTTAACTTGCGCAGCATCATTCAATGCTTTCGCCGCTAATGGCAGGAAGCTTGCACTTATATCGCCATGTACTAATACCGTTTCAAAAGCATTGCAAGCACTAGGCTTCTGCGTTTTGCCATTGACTAAAATGTCGATAGCTTTGTCTAAATCAGCATATTTATCGATATATAAGTGACACACGCCTTTGTAGTGCTGAATAACAGGGATACGACTGTTTTCGCTCACATAACGAATAAGGCCTTCACCTCCACGTGGTATAACTAAGTCAATGGTGTCACTTTGTTGCAGTAGTTGCTCAATGATACTGCGGCTAGTATCAGGAATTACGCTGACGATATTTTCATCTATATCATGTTCAGTTAATACTTGATGTAAGCAACGGGCAATGGCTAGATTAGAGTGAATAGCTTCAGAGCCACCACGTAAAATAACGGCGTTACCTGATTTAATACACAAAGCCGCGGCTTCAGCGGTAACATTAGGTCGGGCCTCGTATATCATAGCAATAACACCAAGTGGAATACGCATTTTACCGACTTGTATGCCATTAGGGCGTAATGATAATTTATCAATATCGCCAATAGGATCCGCTAAGGCTACAATCTCGCGAATCGCTGAGCCAATCTCTTTAATGCCTTGTTCTGTTAAAACGAGTCTATCAAGCATAGCTTGCGACAAGCCTTTCTCACGACCTGCGGTGATATCTTTACTATTTTCTTGAATTATAATGTCACTATTGTTTTCAATAGCTGTGGCAATGGCATTTAGTAGGGCGTTTTTTTCACTACTGTTCAGTTGTGCGGCGGCTCTGCTTGCTGTTTTCGCTTTTTTTGCCATAGTGGCGATATTAAAGTCGGTCATTTTGCTACTCGTATCAAAAATTTTAAGTGTTTATACCTGTTACCAATCAAAGTGCACTCTGAAACCTGCATCTTGAATGGTAACGGCTATAGGTTAAATTATAAAATAACCATATCATCGCGATGTACAGCAACTTCACCATAGTCATGCCCTAAAATAGCGATGATGTCATTACTGTGTTTTCCCATAATTCTTTTCAAATCATAGTGACTATATAAAGTTATACCTTTGGCGACTACCGTATTACTTTGTGCGTCTATAAGGTCGATTGCATCACCGGCTTTAAATCTATTAGTCACTGACTTTATACCTGCGGGCAACAGAGACGCGCCTTTATTAACAATGGCATTAACAGCACCAGGGTCGAGTTTAATTTTACCTCGACTTTTTAAGGTATGTTTTAACCAATGTTTTTTCGCAGTAATAATCTCTTTATCAGCGGCAAAACGGGTGCCCGGATTAACTTGCGCTAAAAGAGAGCTAAATACCTCGCTTTTAGTACCATTGATAATATAAGTATTGATGCCGTGTTCTACGGCTTTTTCAGCGGCTTCTATTTTTGTTTTCATGCCTCCCATAGCTAAAGGGTTACGACTTGTGCCTGCCATGGCATATATTTCGTCAGTGATTTTATCAATATTGGGAATTAATACGGCATCGTCATGGATATTTGGGTCTTTGGTAAAGACCCCATCAATATCACTTAAAATGAATAAACTATCAGCCTCACAGGCTTGGGCAACTAATGCAGCAAGATTGTCATTATCGCCTATAGAAAGTGCTTTAGTGGTAACAGTATCATTCTCATTAACAATCGGTAGTACACCATTGGCTAATTGAATTTTAATCGTTTCTTGAATGCTAATAAAACGTTCTCTATCAGCTAAATCATTTTGGGTAATGAGTATCTGGCTACAAGGTACATCAAAAAAACGTTGCCAATTCGCCATCATTTGCATTTGTCCTACGCTGGACATAGCTTTTTTAGTGGAGAGTGATAGTTTTGGGGAGCCATGTTGAATGACAGTACGCCCAGCGGCGACGCCTCCAGAAGAGACTAATATTATCTCTTTACCTTGCTGTTGGCAGGTGGTTATAAATTGTGCTATTGCTAATGTGTACTGACCGCTACAACCATCGCTAGTGGGTGCGACTAAGGCACTACCAACTTTGATTACAGCTCTATTAAAATTCATTGTATCTCCTTTGTTACACTGATTTAAGTATGCAACAAATTGAGTAAAAACTCAATTATTAAGAGAAATATTCATTTTATAAAAAGATGAAATATATGTTTTTAGTCGCTTTAGCAGCTATATGTGGCGAACTAAGTATTTTATATGGTTAGGTAGTGACAAAATGCTGAAATAGTTTGTTATAAAATAAAAGTGATCGCTTTTTGTTCATTTTGTATTTTGTATGGGCAGCACTGAATTAATATTAGATTGGCCTGTTAGCAGGCAATAAAAAAATATAATTATTAGTTAAATCATGATTAAATAACACTATCCGTGTTACTTATCTATTATTAGTTCTTATTAATATATGCTAAATTTTTTACCTGCGAAACTGATCGGTTTTTTATCCTTCTCTCTTTATATCCTTAATACTATATTTTGGTTGATACCCATTTTAGTTTTCTCACTTTTTAAAGCTTTAATTCCATTACGTTTTTCTAAGAAAATATTTAGCTATTTACTTGATTTGATGGCAAGTAACTGGGTTGCGACCAATAGTCTTATTCAAAATATATTCACCAAAACCACTATTGTGGTGACTGGGTTAGAAGAATTGAAAATTAACGACTGGTATTTAGTGTTAGCTAACCACCAAAGCTGGGTTGATATTGTGATATTACAACGGGCTTTACATGGCAACATCCCCTTTTTAAAGTTTTTCCTAAAAAAAGAACTGATTTATGTACCGTTATTAGGTTTGGCTTGGTGGGCACTCGACTTTCCTTTCATGAAACGATATAGCCAAGCTTTTTTGAAGAAAAACCCCCACTTACGTGGTAAAGATTTAGAAACGACGCGAAATGCTTGTGCTAAGTTTAAGCACAAGCCAGTGAGTGTGATGAACTTCATTGAAGGGACGCGTTTTAGTCAAAAAAAGCATGACAAACAAGGCTCTCCTTTTCAATATTTACTGAAACCCAAATCGGGAGGTATCTCTTTTGTACTCGATGCTATGGGAGAGCATTTGACTAAAATTGTCGATGTGACGATTTATTACCCTGACGGTATTCCAAACTTTAGTGATTTTGTCTACGGACAAGTTGAAACGGTATACATGGACATCCATACCTTAGATATAAAGAGTGAGTTAGGGCATATCGATTTTTCAGACCGTAATGATAGAGTCGCTTTTCAAAAATGGTTAACCAAATTTTGGCATGATAAAGATGCTCGGCTTGAAAAAATGAAACAGCAATACAGCTGCCCCAGTGATAAATAAAAATTAAGGTTATTAAATTAACTTAATCAACTTGGTATTACTTGCCTACAAAATGATAGGAGCAGTCGATGAACGAATTGATCAGTATGTGGTTGAGTGAGCAAGGTCTAAGCGCTAACTATATAGTAAGTGGCGCAATTGCCGTAGGTATAGGGTTAATTTTTTTGGTTGCTGGACTTAGCTACTACATTGCTAAACACCAAATACTAAAGTTGGTTAATAAGGTAATCATCAAGAGTAAAAATACTTGGGATGACGCCTTGATAGAGCATAACGTGCTTAATAGAATGACCTTGCTAGTGCCTTTACTTTTAATCTTATTTTTAACACCATTAATTTTAGAGTCTGATAGTCTTGCAAGTAACTTACTTATTTTATTAAGTAAGGTATTTCTTTCTTTTCAAATAGTTCGCTCTATTAGCGCCTTGTTAAATGTCAGTCGCAGTATATACCAAGAAAGCGCCAAACAGCGCTTTCTCCCACTAAACGCCATCATTCAAATAATAAAATTAGCTTTGTATTTAGTGATGACTATTGTCATCATTTCGCTGATTATTAATCGCTCCCCTATTTATCTACTCAGTGGTTTGGGTGCTTTGACCGCGGTATTATTGTTAGTATTTCAAGACACCATCAAAGGTTTGGTCGCTAGTATTCAAATTTCTGCGAATAGAATGGTTGTTGCAGGTGACTGGGTTGAATTACCCAAATATGGTGCCGATGGTGATGTGCTAGAAATAGGCTTAAGTACGGTAAAAATAGAGAATTTTGATAAAACCATTACCACAGTACCGACCTATGCTCTGATTAGTGGTTCCTTTAAAAACTGGCGTAATATGTACCATACGGGGGCAAGGCGCATTAAACGTACGGTTATTATTGATATTTCGAGCATTGACTTTTACAGTGCTGAAAAAATTAATCAACTGACTAATGCGAATTTATTAGAAGATTATCTGTCAGGTAAAAAGCAAGAACTTGCTTTGAATACTCAAGAAAAAAACGGCGACGATGTGGTTGAGTCGTTCAATTCTATGAATAGCCGACAACTGACTAATATAGGAACATTTCGCGCTTATATTACCCAATATTTACAGAAAAACCCTCAAATCCGAGATGATCTAACGTGTATGGTTAGGCAATTGGCGGCTACTGAAGCGGGTTTGCCACTTGAAATATACTGCTTTGCTAATACGACTGATTGGCTTGATTACGAAGCAATCCAAGCTGATATATTTGACCACCTTTTTGCTATCGCGCCGCAATTTGATTTGCGCGTTTTTCAGCTCCCAAGTGGCCATGATTGGCAACAAAATTTATAACTGAGAGTATTTAAATGAAGTCCATTGAAGAGCAATTAGCACGATATAAAAGTGTGCACTTAAATCAAAAAAATATTAACACCCATTTTATTGGTGTGCCTTTGATCGTTTTTGCGGTAACTCTACTGCTGAGTACTATTACATTTGAAATCACCATGGATGACGTTTTTAGTACGCCTGTTACTCTCAACTTTACTTTAGCGATGGCCATATTTTCAGTCATAGCTCTATATTATATTGCTTTGCACCGTTTATTAGCTCTGGGTATGCTGGTTTATATTTTAGTTAATTTGTTTGCTGCGCAAATATTTAAGAGTACAGAAGGGGTAGTCACTATTGCTGTGGGCATATTTGTTGTTGGCTGGATTATTCAGTTTATTGGTCATTATTATGAAAAAGCGAAACCAGCTTTTGTTGATGACTTGAGTCAGTTTCTTATCGGACCGTTATTTTTAATGGCTGAAGTATATTTTGTCTTAGGTTTAGAGCCAGTATTAAAGGCAGATGTTACCTCACTCGCCGTTGAAAAACGTAAAGCATTAGAAGAGAGCAAACGTACGAAATAGTCTTAGGAAATTTTATATTCAAATGACTATGGATTTATAAGCATTTGATATAGTAATGGCTGCCTAATGCCAGCCATTGACAAACTTAAAGGGACTCATTGAACCTTAGAGTTACATCGTAAGATGTTTTCTTATGTAGACAGGCCCTACAAGTCATTGGCGAATAAACTATCTTTGTCTCATTACACCTTCTTGCATGGTTGAGGCAACTAATTGACCTTGACGATTATAGATTTGACCTCTAACTAGCCCTCGGCCATTACTCGCAGAAGGGCTGTCCATACAATAAAGTAACCAATCATCAAAGCGGAATGGGCGATGGAACCACATGGCGTGGTCTATAGTGGCTATTTGGAAGTTTGGCTGCCAATGACTTGCTCCGTGGGGTAACAATGCTGTCGGTAAGAAATGAAAATCTGACGTATAAGCCAGCATATAGGTGTGTATGCCTAAGTCATCAGGTAAATCACCGTTAGCTTTTATCCACATTTGATTCACTGAATCTGTTGGTGTCGGCTGTAACCAGTTGTATTGCTGTACAGGTCGCATATCAATAGGTTTTTCAGCCAAAAATTTTTCGCGCAGTGACTCGGGAATGTATTGTTGATTTGCTTTTATATAATCAGTAAATGACGGGAGATCTTCTGGGGCCGTAACTTTAGGCATAGTATCTTGATGTTCAAAGCCCTCTTCTGTGTGTTGAAATGACGCCGTCATATAAAATATGGCTTTACCATTTTGTACTGCTTGCACTCTACGGGTACTAAAACTCGAGCCATCACGAATGACTTCTACTTCATAGACAACAGGTAAACTAGCGTCACCAGGCCGCAAAAAGTAAGAATGCAGAGAATGAACAAAGCGATTTTCCGCAATTGTTTCTTGAGCCGCTGAAAGGGCTTGGCCCATTACTTGACCACCAAATAGAGCCTTATAACCTAAATCTTGGCTTTGACCTCGATAGATGCCTTGCTCAATAACCTCTAATTTTAATAATGCAGATAATTCATCCAATACACGTGTCATTTTTTTACCTTATATTTCAAAGACTACTTGGCTGAACACCAATTATTTCAATGTAGATAGTGTAATCGCTATTGATGTTACATGTAAAGTAGGTTAACTTTTGTTCAAATAATAAAGCATAATTGAACTGGGAAGAGAAAATTATGGCTGCAGCAATGCACAAAGTTGACTTATCGGAAAGGCGAGAGCCAACGGTAGGGGACTTCGATGATTTATGGGAAGAACTAACATTAGCACAAAAATTTGCTGCTAGTAGTTTAACGCAATTTGGTTATAGACTTAACTTTATTCGAGACTTCCATGATACGCATATAGCAATTCTAACTTGTAATGAAAATGTCGTTGTGATCAGTAAAGGGGGGGAAATTAATACCCACCCAAATATTAAGACACGTCTTTAAGTTACTAAGTTTTGCAAAAAGCGCCTATTGGCGCTTTTTTTGTGTCTTTTTTCTGCTTTTTAAGGTTTTTCACCTATTAATAACGTAAAATAGCGACAATTAATTAGTAAAAAAGTAATTGTAACTATGTCTCGTTCAAAAAAATCTAGAAAACCAGGTGGAGCACCGACTGCTAAGCCTAAGTTAAGTAAGCAAGAATTAGCTAATGTTGAAAAGCGCACCCGTAAAACAACGGGAAAAGTGGCCGGAAATCGTCAGAAAGAAGCAATGCCTGACCAAACTCAAAATAACCAGAAAGGGGTTAATAAAGATCCCCGACTTGGCAATAAAACACCGATTGTTTTAGGTAAAATAATGACTAAAGCTGAAAAAGCTAAAGCCGAAAAATCTAAACAAGTACAACAAAGTAGTCAAGAACCAGCGCCGATTGCAGCTGTTCGTTTTGTTGAAAATACTGACGTTGAACTATCTAACAAGCAAGAAATTACTCCTGCAGCATTAACGCCAGAGCAAGAAATCGGTGCTATTGAGCAAGATGAATTTTTGCAAAGTCTTTTGGCTAAACAAGAAGATGATATTGCTTTAACTGAGCAAGAAGTTGATTACTACAATGAGAAAATGGAACGTCATCAAGCATTATCAGCTGAATTAGGTCTTGATGATGAAGACGAAGAGAGTGAAAGCGATGAATCAAATAGCAATGATAGCGAAGATGATTTATGGGATAAATTAGATCGCCCAGACTTTTCAGATTTTGAAGAGAAAGAGTAATATCAATGAGTGATTTTTGGCTTTATGCTCTATCGCTCGCTGTAGCTATTGTACTTGCTTTAGCATTTTATGCTGGTAAGTTATTAAAACAACTAGCACAGCAAAAAGAGCAACAGGCAGAAGCTGTATTAGCACAACAACAAGCGCTAAATAAGCACGATACAAAAGTCTTTGATAGCGTATTGTTGATTACGCGGGCTATGCAGCAAGAGCAGTGTGAATTTGATGAAGGGTGTTGGCGTCTATCTGTATTATTGTCATCATTAAAAACATTAACGAACTTACCTGAAAAATTTCCGGGTATTTATGGCTTATATGATGCAATTAAGGACCTTGCCATTCGTGATGCGCGTAAATTACTCACTAAAAAAGAACGTATGCGTGAAGATTATCAACGTATGAAGGCCTTAGATAATATGCATAATGACGTTGTTTCTGATTTAGGGTCACTTTATGACTTTACCACTGAACAACTTACCCGTTTAGCTCCTTAGTTTCCTATTTTATTAGTCATAGTGCCTAGCGACGGATTAATAAGAAGGACAATCCTGTTATTGTCCTTCTTATTAACTCTGTTATTGCGCTTGATCAATACCCTCAATTTATAAAAGGTTATAATGTTTTCGTTCATTAAATAAAATGGTATGAAAACATGAAAGTAAGTCAATTTTTCGATAATACGCTATTAAATAAATATAACACCAGCGGACCAAGATACACATCTTATCCAACAGCGTTAGAGTTTCATGATAATTTTAAACATGAAGATTTTATTCAAGCGATAGAAAACTCGCAAAACCGCGAATTGTCACTTTACGTGCATATCCCATTTTGTCATACGCTTTGTTATTACTGTGGTTGTAATAAGGTGATTACTCGCCATCGTGGCAAAGCCGATACTTATCTTGAATATTTAGCACAAGAAATTGCCTTACAGGCACCACTCTTTGAAGAGTACACCGTTAAGCAGTTACATTGGGGCGGTGGTACACCAAGCTTTTTAACACACGAACAAATCACTAAACTTGTTTCGCTCTTAAAAGAGAAATTTAATTTCTCAGATAATTTAGAAATGAGTATTGAAATTGATCCCCGTGAAATTGAGATGGATTTAGCTGAACATTTATACTCATTAGGTTTTAATCGTTTGAGTTTAGGTGTTCAAGACCTTGATTTAAAAGTCCAGCAAGCGATTAACCGTGTGCAATCAACCGAGTTTATTGGCGATTTTATTAAGCATGCTAAAGCGGTTGGTTTTAAGTCCATTAACATTGATCTCATTTATGGTTTACCTCATCAAACACTGGAAAACTTTACTAAAACGTTAGTGAAAGCACATGAGTGGGATGTTGAACGTATCTCTCTATTTAGTTACGCACATATACCAAGCCGTTTTGCTGCACAGCGTAAATTGCGTGATGAATGGTTACCTAATACGCAAGAAAAATTTGCTTTAATGAAGCTGGCGATAGAAACACTCTGTGATTTTGGTTACGACTTTATCGGTATGGATCATTTTGCTAAACCTAATGATGAATTATCATTAGCGCAAAGTGATGGCACTCTACATCGTAATTTTCAGGGTTACACCACGAAAGGTGGTTGTGATTTATTGGGGCTAGGCGTATCGTCAATTAGCTCTATTGGTAATAGCTTTAGCCAAAATATAAAAGATTTGAAAGAGTATTATCATGCAATAACAGAAAAGCAGCATGCGCAAATAAAAGGCGTAAGCTTATCTGAAGACGATATTTTACGTGGCGAAGTTATTCAAGAGTTGATGTGTAACTTGTATCTCGATAAGCAAGTTATTAATGAAAAATATAATATAGACTTTGATGAGTATTTTGCAGAAGATTTACCGTTATTAGCTACTTTTATTGATGATGGTTTGTTAGAAAATAATGCTAACTACATTAAAGTAGAACAAAAAGCACGTTTATTAATTCGTATTATTTGTATGAGTTTTGATGCTTATATGAAAAAGCATATTAATCAACAGCGATTCTCTCGAGTGATCTAGGTTCGTTGTATATCATTTAATTTGTTGGCGTTTGTTTAAGAGAATAGTCCCCGAATATGTTAATTCGGGGACAGCATTTTTACTTTTAGGTTATCTATATATCCCCATATTTCTATCGGTAATCGCTTCTCGCCATCCCCCTAACCATTGAGATTTTGCTTCTATATTTTGATAGGGACACTGCTCTTTGGCTTTGCCACCTAAACCAGCCTGATATCCGTTAGAATGCGCTCTTCCTAATTTATCTCTTTTCTGTCTTTTCATGTACTCCACCTCATAAACACCTCGTAATTATCTTATAAATCAAATGATAAACGAATAGTGAAACCCTCATTTTGCCGAGTGATTCACATTACTTAATACTACAGAGTGGTCGATTCTTAAATATTACATGATTTTTGTGGTATGAATTTTAATCAATCGACAGGTTATTTAAGAGGAATTTTAAACGTGATGCAAGCGGAAAAATGTAATTTTAAGGTGAGAATTAAGTAGAAAAAAACAAATGATAAGAAAGCCAAATTCTATTTGATATTTTGGCGTGGTAAAACAACTTGTTAGCATTGTGTAACACCATCAAGTTATTTATTTGTATTATATTTAACCTGTTTTTTAGATGAAATTACTATAAAAAGAAGCGGTTTAACTAAGTAATATTTTCAATGAAATAAAACTCGTTAATTATTAAATTCGCAATAGAGGTTTTAACATCGTTTCTAAACCATTGAGTTTTACCTCGTACATTAAGGCTAACTGTTGGCCTAACTTCCCTTCAGGAAAACCTTTACTGTGAAACCAAACTAAATAGGGTTCAGGTAATTGTAGTAGTTTTCTCCCTGCATATTTACCGAAAGGCATGGTTTGATTAATGGCTTCAATCAGAGCTTGTTGATCGTTTAACAAATTAGGTCCTGTCATGGGTAAATGCTTGTCATATTAGTGACATGTTTACGTCACAAAAGCTTCATTCTCGCTCATTATACTGTGCTCATCTTAAAAGGTTAACCACTCAGTGTTAGTCGATTTAACAATGTTAGGGATAAACATGTCAATTATTAGAAAACGAAGTGCCGCCCACAAAGCTTACTTGCCTGGTAATGTGCGTGATAACCAATATATATTAGCCGAATTTAGCCTGAGCGATGAGTTACTGCAGCAATTTTCAGGTAAGTATAGTGATATGAAACCTCAGCCATACTATGACTTCTATCAGAAATTATCGACATTGTTTTTTGAATTGGCGGATGAAGTAGAGCTAGATAATTGCCAGTTTATTGCTAACGATAAATTAGCGCGCGTAAGATATAGCCAAGAAATGCACCAATGGCAAACCAACCAGCAAATCTTATTTTATTACAACCCAGAGAGTCATCACCTTAAAAAATCATTTTTTGATGGTAGTAAAAGAACAAAGAAAATTTGCTTACTCTTTTTGGCTACGGGCAATGAAATACGAGTCAACGCCGCTAGTTTTCATAGCCGGGTAAGTGGTCTTGTAGAAAAATTTTGTGAAAAAATAAAGTTAGATAAAAGTGATATTCGACTGAGAGATCATCAGCATCTAACGTACGATTTATTTGCTAAAAATAAAGGCTGTACCAGTACACAAACACATAAACTACGTGGTATTAATAAACGCTATGCTAGCCAAGAAGTATTAGTACCTAATTATCATAGTGCGATGAACTATGCTGTTGTCACCTTGAATATTAGTAATGAACTCTTGCAGCAAGTGGAAATTGATAGTCATTCAAAAGATCCTTACAACCCATTGTATACCTACCTGACAGATGTTTTCACTATGGCAGCAAAACGGTATAACTTAAATAATGGCGCTCTGATTGCTAACGGTTTAGTGCCTATCGTTCGCTATAGTATTCATGAAATAGTTTCTCGAGTGGGAGAGTTGCAAATGTTGGGTTATAACCCTGAACAAAGCCCTTGCGGCATTGTAAGTAAGTGGAATGCTAAAGAGTTAACCGATAGCGTGCACTTAGTTTTTGTAGCGACACCTGAAGATAATAGTGAACATGGCTTTGGCCGATTTTTAAATCAAATAGAACAAGCTATGCAGTTGATGGCAGTAGAGCTTGAAATAGAGCCTACTAAAGAGGAAATGATGATTAGATTTCACCAACACTTAGCCTACAATTACTGATTAATCTTACGGGATTAGACTGACTGAGGCCGTTTTTGTAATTTTCGCTGTAACGTTCTCCTGTGCATTGAAAGTTGTCTGGCAGTGGCGGAGATATTACCTTGGTTGGCTTTTAATACTTGTTGAATATGCTGCCATTCAACTTGTTCAGCAGACAAGGTGTGTTCGTTATGACTATCAACTGCGATAGTTTCAGCTTTGCTGTCTTTAAGTGTTGCGAGTAGTGTTTGGCTGTCTACAGGTTTCGATAAATAATCGTCTGCACCTAGCTTTATCGCGTCGACAGCGGTAGCAATACTTGCAAAACCAGTGAGTAAAATAATTCGGCTCTGTGGGCGTAATTTTCGCAATGGTGTAATGATAGATAAAGTATTTTCTCTTTCCAATTTCATATCCAGCAAAATATAATCGGGCATATGTCGATGACACGCGAGTAAAGCATCATTGTTATTATCCACTTGCACGCAATCAAAGCCATGCTTGGTCAATCGTCGATTAAGTGTGTTTGCAAAAATAAGATCATCTTCAACGATTAATAGTTTTGATGAAGAGGGCGTTATTGCAGTATTAGGCATAACTAATTTCCTTATTGTTAATAGCGTTATTTTTCTTAGATGAAATAGGTAAGCTTAACGTAACCAGTGCGCCACCATCTTGATGGTTTGTTAAGGCTAACTTACCACCAAGGCGTTCTAAACTAGCGTGACTTAAAAAAACAGCCATACCAAATCCTTGCTCGCTATTGACTGGTTTTACGCCTAATTCATTCAGTTTTTTTAAGGTAAACCCCTTACCGTAATCACGAATAGTAAACTGCCAGCTCTCTTCAATAATTTCACCTGTGAGGCTAAGTGTCTTGCTATTATTGGCTTTGCTCGCTCTGATCGCATTGTTGATTAAATTTAGAATGGCGGGCAACAAGGCGGCATCAGCATTAATAGTGACATGTTCACTGTGCTCATCGTTTAGGTTTAGTAACTCTAAACTGACTTCAGGGTTATTAACCCGCACGTTATCAGTTATCTCATCGAATAATGTTTGGCAATTAACGGCTTTAATCACCTGTTCTTTTATATCAAACACCATAGCTCGAAAGTCAGATAAACTCTCTCGGCAACGAGTAAGCTGACTTTGCATATCCACAATAACTTCATTGTCAGGAAAATCTTCGCTAAGCTCATCAGCAAGTAATTGTACTGTTGCTATGGGTGTTGCCAGTTGATGAGTTACTTGAGCCGAAGCGACTCCTAATGAAGTGACTTGCTCTTGTTTTAATAAGTTCTCACGATAAGCGGCAATAGCGAGTTCTTGTTGATTGATACTACGTGCCATTTTACCAACAACGATGGCAACAACGAGAGTAGAAAATAAAAAATTGATACCCATGCCAATGAAGTGACCTTGCATATTGCCATGCATAACACTCATGGGTAATGACCATAATAAAATACTATAAGAAGCTATGGCAAGGAAGGCGACTATTGTTAGTAACAAGGGTGTTAAGGTCACTGCCGCTATTGCGATAGGAATAAGTAACAAGGAAACAAAGGCATTAGTAGCGCCGCCACTAAAAAAGAGTAACAGTGACAGAAAAATAATATCAGCGCATATTTGTACCAATATTGCCTTCTGGCTCGCTTTCTTTTCACTTAAGCGGTTATGACGATAATAAATATAACTACTTAAGGTAAATAGTATCTCTAAGCCAATAACACTGACTAGCGGCGTCCAAGGTAACTCATACGCTAAGCCTAAATTCACAAAAAGAATGAGTAACAATTGTATAGCGATAGCAATGCTGCGTAGTGCAATAATGGCCTGTATTTGACTGGTTTTTTTGAAAAATTGTGGCATATACCCGCTCCACCTGAAGATGCTTTTTCAGGAAACCTGAGCGAATCATAATCAAGGCACTTTTTTTGTTAATGGTATTCCCCTTATCAACAAATGTAACGAGGAATATGGTTTGCTCAGTTTTCCCCAAGGGGCTGGCTTATAAACGCTTTATACTGCGTTATTGATTTCGACAAAAACGCTACATGGATGTAGCTTCTTAGAGAGTGCAGGAGCTTATTCTCCGGAGCAACTATTCTCTTCAATTAATACCTTGCCTAAAGCGTTTATAATTCCAGCTGAATCCAGCATATTCAAGTGGAACGGGTATTTATTTCTTACTGACTAAATGTGAGTATAATGTGAGTATTAGCGAAATTAACTAAGACATCTTAGCTTATTTATGAGTAAAAAAGACTGAGGTATATCATTAAATATACATTGAATGGGGTAGCGAACAAAATGATAGAACAACTCAACGAAAAAAAGCTACAAACAACGACTCTGGCTGGAGGTTGTTTCTGGTGTATCGAAAGTGCTTTTAGCTGTGTTAAGGGCATTGTTAGTGCAAAGTCTGGTTATATGGGCGGAGAGAGCAAAGAGCCAACTTATAAAACTGTATGTGCAGGAAATACTGGGCATGCTGAAGTAGTACAACTTAAGTTTGACAGTGAAGTGATTAATTACCGAGAGATATTGGAAATATTTTTCAGCTTGCACAACCCAACGCAGTTAAACCGCCAAGGCAATGATATTGGCACTCAATATCGCTCTGAAGTTTTTACTCATGATGCTCAGCAACAAAAAATGGCCTTGGCTATGCTTGAAGAAATCACTCAAGAAAAATTATTTGATGATCCTATTGTGACTCAAGTTAGTCCCGCGGTTACTTTTTATTGTGGCGAAGATTACCATCAAGAGTACTTTAAAAATAATCCAGAAAATCAATATTGCCAAGCGGTTGTATCACCAAAACTTGCCAAGTTTAGAAAAACTTTTGTCGCTAAATTGAAATAATAGACGGATTTTAAGCGTAATAACTTCTACCAAAATGAAACCAGTTGAATGAATTGACGTTCAATAAATGAACAATTAATTCGTCCGATTGGTATAACTCCACTATATTTAGATTAAGTGTTGAGTAATTTTTTCGGTGGTGTTGTTATGCAAAAGAAAAAATTAATATTATCTATATTCGCCCTGTCTGCAGTACTTGTATGGCTATATCCTTCTGAAAAACGGTATGAATTTCGGCAAGTTAAGCGGCTAGCTATTGCTGAAGAAAATTACCTACTGCCTATTTTTCCGCATGTCAGTCAAGTCGTTCGGCCCACAGAAAGCTTTGATTTTCCTATCAAGTTAGGTGATGTTGGCCCAAGTAACTCATTATATGCTGGACCAAAGCAATATCCTTTTTATTGCATGACTATAGATTCACATATAGGTCAACCATTGGTAGATAACCAAGAAGCTTTTGGTGTGCCAGTTTATGACGATTTAGTTAAGCGTAATGAGATTATCGGCTATTCAAAAGATTGTTTATTTTCAAGTCATTTACAGTTTTATTATTTAAATGTAGACAAAAAATTGGTTAAGTTACCTAAGGAAAAATTCTCAGATCTGGCGTCATTAAGTAATGCCAAACTACCTTTACAATTGTTTCGAGCAGAGCAGGGCAGCATTAATCGTTTTATCTACACAATTGCTATGGCAATAACACCCAAAGAACTTGGTACGCGTACGATGAGTTCATTGTGGAATAAAAAATTAATTTATCAATTTAATGGTGGCTCTGGTATAGGTTTTAGGCAAGGTCGACAAAAAGCTACCAGAACGATTACCCGCCGTTTAGAAGAAGTACAAAAAGGTTATGCAATTATCAGTTCCAGCGGTAATCGAACCAGTTATACCTATAATATGCTGTTGGCAGAAGATACAGCTCGTCGGGTTAAGTTACATTTTGTTAGATTATTTGGTGAGCCTATATATACCGTTGGTATTGGTGGTTCAGGTGGTGGTTTAGCGCAATACCTTATAGGCCAGAATAGTAAAGGCATCCTCGATGGTTTAATTCCTCAATACTCTTACCCTGACATGTTAAGCCAAACCATTTATACCTTGGATTGCGATTTGTTTAATAATTATTTTACCTTTAGAGCTAAGGATAATAATCGCTGGCAGCAGTGGGATCAGCGACAGTTACTTGAAGGTATGAACAGCTTACAAGACTTCCCACAAAAAATAGCATTCTTGCAGCCTGTTGCGCAATTAATGGCAGGTATGATGCCTAGTTTTCCTCAAGGTAATAGTGAATGTATTAATGGCTATTTTGGCTTATCGACCTTTATTCATAATCCTAGGCAGGGTTTCTTGCGACACTTTTATAGTGATGATGTCGTGGAAAAAACTAATTGGAACTATTGGGAAGACATGGCTTGGTTATTTAACCGTGATCAGCATGGTTTAGTTGAAAGTACCTGGGATAATGATGGTGTTCAGTATGGTTTGCATGCCTTAAAGCAAAAACAAATAACCTTAGCTGAATTTATTCATATCAATAAAAATATAGGTAGCTGGAAAGAACAGCATCAAATGAAAGCTGAAAAAATTATTACGCCGTTTGGTCGAAAAATGCCTTTTTGGGTCTCATTATGGGGCAGTGATAATATAACCGAGGTTGTTGATAACAAGGCAGCACCAAGACGTAGTGCCTCGCTTAATGCTATTGAAGCAGCCTATCGAGGCGGACAGGTTTTTATTGGTAAACTTGAGATTCCTATTATTGATGTTCGTCATTATTTAGAAGAAAAATTAGATATGCACCATATGTCGGCATCTTTTAGTACCCGCATACGTCTAAAGCAAGCCAATGGTCACTTTGACAACCAAGTTATTTGGGTGGCAAAACGTGATTTTGATCCAACAGATAAAGCGTTTGATTTAATGGATTTATGGTTGCTAAAACGTAAACAATTTCCTGAGCTCAGTGCAGCGCAAAGTAAGCCCATGCAATTACAGGATGCATGTTTTGATGACCAAGGAGAAGTATTGGCACAAGGAAAAGGAGTATGGCATGGCAATTGGAGTGCAGTAACCACTGGGCAAAAAATCTTAAAACGAGGAGCCTGTGCTAAGCACTATGCTATTTTCTCAAATAGTCGTATTCAAGCCGAAGGGCCTTGGCAAGGAAGTGTATTCAAATGTCATAAAATTCCATTGGCGCTGGCAATTAAGCAAGGCATGTATGGTGGTATTGAGTTAACTGAGAAATTGCCTGCTTTACAGCAAATATTTTCTCAAGGGGTCTGTGATTATGGCCAAGGAGACGCCGGTAGGCCTAGTGATCTTTAGATGGGGGATTTACGCAAAGAAAAGATGAAAATGACAAAGATAATACTTTGTCATTTCTATGCTTTGAGGCTTCTTCTGTCTTAAAAAACTCTACGGAATGATGAACGACGGCTTCTCGATGAACGTCGACTTTTCATACGGCTATGTAATTCATGACGTTTCGATTCTAACCACTCTTCGCGAGTGATAGTAGAGTCTCCACTACGGCCTTCTTCACGTTCACGGTAAGCACAAAATTCTTCAAAAGCTTCAAAATCATCTTTAAATTCTTCAGCGACAAGCTCGATCATAATAGCATCATCTAAAAAGCCCAATACTGGGATATGATCAGGGACTAAATCTTCAGGGTCACTAAAGTAAGCTAAAGCATTTAATACTTCGGTGCGCTCTTCACTTGGAATTTGCCATTCACTATCTTCAATCATGGCAACAAAAGTTTCTAGTTTTTGAATGCGCTCACGTACAAATTCAGGCACATTGGCTTTTATATCTACACTAACTTTTTTCGCATTAGCTAAAATTTCTTGCTCGCTAAGTTGCTTTGCACCTGTTTGTGCCTTGTGCATAACATCGCGGAAATACTCTAAGTCTGATTCGGTTAATTCAAATTTAACTTCAAACGCCATTCTAATTCTCCTGTTCTTTGGCTTTATTATTACAATATATATTAGTCAATCTACCAGAATAAAGCGCTGACAGCACCCCATAAAGTTAAGTAAAGTTAACTTTTGTATTTAGATTGTAACTTCATGTAGACATGATGGTATGATTTTACTGTTTATAGCTATTTTATTGTGTATTTATACCATTCAGTATAAAGAAGTGATCACTTAGAACAGCATGAACGACATTAGAACAATCAAAATATGCGTAGTTATAGTTATTCTACATCAAGCATGTTTTGTGAAGTTATCATGGTGTTCATGAGTTCCTAAAGGGCGAGTACCTAATAAAAGGCAAAGGCTTATATACTGCGTTATTGATTTTGATAAGGACGCTACAAGGATGTAGCTTCTGAGAGGATGCAGGAGCACATTCTCCTGAAGAACCATTATCTGCAATCAATGCCTTGCCTAATAAGCCTTTAAATTCTCGCTAAGTGAGCACTTTCTTATACTGATTGGTATCATTATGACAACTAACGAGTTAATCGAGACAGAAACCGCCACCGATGTGGTTAATCTTGCTATTTCAGAAAGTAAAAAAGAAAGTAAAAGTTGTGAAAATTGCCACAAAGAACTCAATGGTCCTTTTTGTGCGAATTGTGGTCAATCTTCAGATTCGACATTGAAATACTTCTGGGTAGTTATCATGCACTTGCTTGATGATATTTTCAGCTTTGACTCTCGTGCTAGTAGAACGCTTTGGCCATTAATCACACGACCAGCTTTTCTCACCAATGAATACTTTGCCGGGAGAAGAGTGCACTATGTGCCGCCTTTACGATTATACTTATTCATCAGTATTGTTTTTTTTATCACTCTAAAATATTTTATTGCCGCGGATGACGGTAATTCTATTGATATCAATGGTAACAAAGAAGTTATCACTCAGGTTAACGCGCACATTAAGCAGCTTAAAACTGAGCAAGATAGCTTAAAGCAATCATCTTCAGAAAATACCGAAGAGCTAGCTGAAATAACTCGTCTCAATGAAGACGTCGCTAAATTCAACAATTATTTAGCAGACTTGAATCGCGAATATACCTCGGGTCAGAATAAGCAACTCATTAAGATTACTCGTGAGTTGGTTGAGTTAGAGTTTGATAAGACTGAGGACGCGTTGTCATCAAAAGAACAAGAGCGATTTGCAACCCTAGTCGAGAAACGAATAAAAGTACTTAACGGTGATTTAATTTCTGAAGAGCTCACTATTGGTAATAATGAAGATGGCAGTTTGTCATTTGAGTTCTTATCAAAAGAGCAAAATAAAAAGCTAAATGAGTTTGCCGAAGAGCTAAAAGAAAAAGGTGAAAAAGCGTTTAATTCTGATACCGGCCCTTTAATAGATCAAGTGATTGGTAAATTACCGCAATTGATGTTTATCTTATTGCCACTTTTTGCTGTGCTACTAAAAGTGATGTTTATCTTCTCTAAAAGACTGTACATGGAACACTTAACAGTCGCTTTGCACAGCCATAGCTTTATTTTTATTACGGTACTGCTGTCTGAAATGCTTTTCCTTTTAGAAGAGTACCTCATAGAAACTAGCCCTACTGTTGCTAATTTTTCCAGTATTGTCGGGAGCGGTTTATTAGTTTGGATACCTATTTATTTATTTCTAATGCAGAAAAGAGTCTACAAACAAGGCAAGTTTTTTACCTTGGTTAAGTTTAGTATTATCGGTACTGTGTATATCGTGATGATAGGAATAACAGGTATCGTTGCTATGGTGTGGGGAATAATGGGAACATAAGATGAATGTTTTAGATAAAAAAGCAGTAAACAAATGATGTTTACTGCTTTTTATTGTTTATCGCTGACTGCTATTTAAAACGCATTGATAAATCAATGGCATTGACATGTTTGGTTAATGCGCCACTTGAGATGTAATCAACACCCGCTTTGGTATATTCTTGCAAAATCTCAATGGTCATATTACCAGACACTTCTAGTTTAGCTTTGCCTCGTGTTGCTGTAACAGCTTGCTCTATCATTGCAGGGCTGAAATTATCTAACATGATAATGTCTGCACCGGCGCTTAGTGCTTGTTCAAGTTCATCGAGTGATTCTACTTCTACTTCAACTGTTTTATCACTATGATTACTTTTAGCGGTAGCTACTGCTTGGCTAATACCACCACACGCAGCGATATGATTTTCTTTTATTAAAAAGGCGTCAAATAAGCCAATTCGATGATTTACACCACCACCACAAAGTACCGCATATTTTTGTGCGCTACGTAAACCAGGTAATGTTTTACGGGTATCAAGCAGCTTAGTATTACTTCCTGATAGCTCTTTCACATACTTGCTAGTTAAAGTGGCTGTGCCCGATAAGGTTTGTAAAAAATTTAACGCTACTCGTTCGCCGGTTAATAAGATTCGTGCATCACCTTCTAATTCGAACAAGGTACTATTGGCGGCCACGGCTTCACCGTCATTTACAAACCAAGTGATCTTTGTTGCTTGCTCAGTTGTTCTATTTAAAGAAGCATCAAGTTGTTTAAATACTTCATTTACCCAGGTAATGCCACAAACGATACAATCTTCACGAGTAATTACAGTAGCAACGGCTTGTTCATTTTCAGGAATTAGCATCGCAGTAATATCTTGGCTAGCTTGAGCTGTTTCATCACCAACGGCACCTAAATCTTCACAAAGGGCCCAAGCGATAGTTTTGCTAATATCTTGCTGTAATTTTTCTAATTGTGCATTAAGCATGGTTTGCTTCCTGTTACAGGGGTTCTCGTAAAATTAATTGTTTACCCGTTTGCTGAAAATCGACTTGCTTCAGTGCACTCATGCCTAAAAGTATTTCATCCGATTTCATTGCGGGGTTAATGTGAGCAGCTACATTATACAAGAAAATATTACCTAAGCTCAATTGCGCAATTTCAGTTTTATAGACAGTGATACTACCATTAGCGGTTTGTACGCGATAATTTCCCTGAGCAACAAGGCCCAACTGCTGTGCTATATGTGCAGGTATTGATACTTGAGTTGCCCCAGTATCGAGTAAAAATGTCACTGATGAGTCATTTATTGTACCGCGGGCAAGATAATGGCCCTGCCTGTTTTGATTTAAAATAACCTCAGCTTGGCCACTTTGGGTTAAACGCATTTCTGGTTGGCTATTCGGATTGTATTGCTCATCAAGTACATCCTGAAATATAAACATTAAGAGTGCTAAGGCTATTATCCAAGCTATCCAAACGAATGTTTTTGCCATTTTGTTTGTTGGGTCAACTTCAGTCATACTAAACCGCTATTAATTAAGGTTAGCTTTATTGTATGTTGTCTCAAGTATGCAAGAAAGTACTTATACCAATCCGTATAAGAAAGTGCTCGCTTAGCGAGAATTTAAAGGCTTATAGGCAAGACATTGATAGTAGGTAATGGTTATCAGGAGAATACGCTCCTGCATTCTCTAATAAGCTGCATCCCTGCAGCGTCCTTATCAAAATCAATAACGGAGTATATAAGTCTTTAAAACTCGCCCTTTGTGAACACATGGAGCATCATGATAACTTCCCAAAATATGCTTGATGTAGAATGACTATAGCTACGCATATTTCGATTGTTCTAATGTCGCCCATGCCATTCTAAGTGGTCACTTCTTTATACGGAATGGTATTAAGTGTAACCTTATATTCAGGTTCGTCGCATTTATCACAATATTAATGAGAGACACATGTTTTCAATTTCTTCTGGTTGGCTAACTCAAGCAGAACGGTTACCGTCAGCATACTTTGCACCGCGCGAATTAGCTGACAAAATAAATTTATTGGTTATTCATAATATTTCACTGCCTTCAGGACAGTTTAGTGGTAATTTCATCAGTGATTTATTTCTTGGGCGACTCGACTGTAATGCTCATGCTAGCTTTAATGATTTAAGGGGAGTTGAGGTATCAGCACATTGTCTTATACGTCGTGATGGTCATGTTATTCAATATGTTTCTTTTGAGGATAAAGCATGGCATGCGGGCGTATCATCATTTAAAAAAAGAGAGCGCTGTAATGATTATTCGATTGGTATTGAACTTGAGGGCACAGATGACATCCCTTATACAGCAGAACAGTACCAGCGACTAATAGCGTTAACACTTTGTTTGCAAAATAAATATCCTGCTATTATTATGGGTAATATTGTAGGTCATTGTGATATTGCTCCGGTGAGAAAAACCGATCCTGGGCCTGTATTTGATTGGCAATATTTTCGTCAATGTTTGACGGAACAAGCGACAAGGAATAACACCTAACATGAGTTTACTAAGTTTATTAATTGCACTGGCAGCAGAACGTTCATTTTCTGGGAAGGTCTGGCACTTTAATTTTTATTATCAGCATTATTTACACTTCTTTGGTCAAAACTTTACCGCCAAACATGGCACTGCTGCGAGTATCGCCTTTATTATACTGCCAGTCGTTGCAACTTATTTTTTACTCCAGATAATAGATAACAGCATTATACAATTACTCATTTCAACACTCGTGTTAATTGTTTGTTTTGGTTGTGCAACGACAAGGAATAGTTATAAAGCTTATTTGCATTCAGCTTTTCGTGGTGAAGAAACGACTACTGAAATGCATCATCAACAATTATTATCGGATAAAAATTTGCCGAATATGGGCTTTGGCCAAGCACTTATTTGGTTAAACTATCGTTATTACATTGCTATCATGCTGTATTTCACAGTGTTTGGTGCAGCAGGCGCATTGTTTTATCGCCTATTAACTACCGTTATCGAACATAAAAAAGCCGAATGTATTGCGAGTGCTTATGAAAATAAAGTTCAAGCAGAGGCAAGTTCCATAAGTGAAAATGATGCTGCTCCAGAGCCCCTTCATGAAGGTAATATTGCACCAAATATAGAAAATGGTTGTCAAAGCCATCACGATGTCTTGTTTTGGCTTGATTGGTTACCTGTGCGAATAGCTTCTTTTGGTTATATGTTTGTTGGTCACTTCTCTAAAGCAATGCCAGTTTGGTTAGAAAGCTTATTTGATAATCAAAAGCCGACCCATCAAGTGTTAATTGATGTCGCTGAGAAATCTGAAGACATCATGGTCAATGAAGACGACTGTACCGCCGAGCCATGTTTATTGGTCAGGTTAGCTAAGCGCAATGTTTTATTGGTACTTGCTGTTATTTCTATTCTTACCTTGGCAGGCTTGTTAAATTAGTTTAAATCATTGGTCAGACCAATTGGTCTGACCAGTCATTATGTACAATAATGAGGCATTATAACTTAGTTATCTCGGTTACTTCCCTTGCTAAAATCCTTATGTTCAACTAAATTAACTTGTCAAAACGAGCATTTTTTGCTATTTTATTGTCTGAAAAGTGAATGGTAAGACCAATTTACCAAGACAGAATTGAGCATAGAGACTCATTAATTACTTCCAAAAGAGATTCATTCGTTATGGTTGCTGCGCAGTTAAAGCCACTTAGGCACGCAAAGAAGAAACCGCAAAAACTTAGCGATATTATTTTAGCGCAGCTTGAAGCGATGATAATTGAAGGTAGTCTACAGCCAGGTGAAAAATTATTACCTGAACGTGAACTGGCCTTGCAGTTTGAAGTCTCAAGACCATCATTACGTGAAGCGATTCAAAAACTGGAAGCCAAAGGTTTAGTTACCCGTAAACAAGGTGGTGGTACCTTTGTTTGTGACAATTTACTCAGCGGATTTTCTGATCCTCTGTTTGAATTAATGTCGAATAACACTGAGTCACAATTTGATCTATTAGAGTTTCGTCATGGCATTGAAGGTATGGCATCTTATTATGCCGCTATGCGTGGCACACCTGCAGATTTTGAACAAATTCAAGCTAAACATGATGAAATTGGCACTAGTCAGTTAGAAGATGATTTTCGTGGTGAAGCCGAGGCCGTTGTTGAGTTTCACTTGGCTATTTGTGCAGCGTCACATAATGCAGTGATATTACAACTTGCACGCAGCATGTCGTCTTTATTAGCCGATAATATTGCACAGAATTTATCAATATTAGCAAAGCGGCCTGATATTTTTACCAAGATTACCGATTACAGGAAGCGTTTGCTTAAAGCTATTATCAGTGGCGAACCTCAAAAAGCGTGGGGTGCAAGTCACCGCCATTTAGCTTTTATTGAAGAGATTTTATTAAAGTTGTCACAAGAAAACAGTCGCATGGAACGCTCAATGCGCAGAATGTAAATATATGATTGGCGAACCTCTATGATTGGCGAACCTCAAAAAGCGTGGGGTGCAAGTCACCGCCATTTAGCTTTTATTGAAGAGATTTTATTACTATTTAAAGATAAGCATCACAAGAAAATAGTCGTATGGAACGCTCGATGAGGCGCATGTAAATAATTATACGAATAACGTAAATAGATTTAAGAAAAACTTAACGAAGATAGAACAGAATAATTAAAGCAGATAACACTAAATAGTTATCAAACATTTTATTAAACTTTTTATTACATAAGAAAGTATTGGAGACTAAACAATATGTCAGATCTACCAAATATCGATATTGATTCAGCTGAAACCCAAGAGTGGTTAGAATCAATGGAATCAGTATTAGAAAATGAAGGGCCAGAACGTGCTCATCAATTATTAGAAGCATTAATTGACCGTGCGCGTCGTGGTGGTACTCACTTACCATTTGACGCTAAAACAGCTTATGTAAATACTATTCCGCCAGGGCAAGAACCTCATATGCCTGCGGATCAAACCATTGAATCACGCATTCGTGCGGCAATTCGTTGGAATGCTCTAGTATTAGTATTACGTGCGTCTAAAAAAGATTTAGAGCTTGGTGGCCACATTGGTAGTTTCGCTTCTTCATCGACTTTATACGATGTAGGTTTTAACCACTTCTTTAAAGCGGCATCAGAGAAAGACGGCGGTGATTTCATTTTTGCCCAAGGTCATATTTCTCCAGGTATTTATGCCCGTGCTTTCATGGAAGGTCGTTTAACTGAAGATCAAATGAACAACTTCCGTCAAGAGTGTGATGGTAAAGGTTTATCTTCATACCCACACCCTCATTTAATGAAAGATTTTTGGCAGTTCCCTACCGTTTCTATGGGTCTAGGTCCATTACAGGCGATTTATACTGCACGTTTCTTAAAGTATTTAACAGACCGTGGCATTAAAGATTGCTCTGGCCAACGTGTTTATGCCTTCCTAGGTGATGGTGAGTGTGATGAGCCTGAATCATTAGGTGCTATTGGTTTAGCGTCTCGTGAAGGTTTAGACAACTTAACGTTTGTTATTAACTGTAACCTTCAACGTTTAGATGGCCCGGTACGTGGTAACGGTAAAATTATTCAAGAACTTGAAGGTACCTTCCGTGGCGCAGGCTGGGAAGTTAACAAAGTTATTTGGGGTTCATACTGGGATGCACTTATTGCCCGTGATACATCAGGTAAATTATTACAGTTAATGAATGAAACGGTTGATGGTGAATACCAGAACTGTAAAGCGAAAGGTGGCAAGTACACTCGCGAAAACTTCTTTAACAAGTACCCAGAAACAGCTGCATTGGTTGCTAATATGTCAGATGCTGATATCTGGCGTTTAAACCGTGGTGGTCATGACCCAGTAAAAGTTTACGCTGCTTATGATAAAGCAATGAAAACAAAAGGTCGCCCAACGGTTATTTTAGCTAAAACAGTTAAAGGTTTTGGTTTAGGCGCGTCAGGTGAAGCATTAAACATTGCTCATAACGTTAAGAAAATGGACGTTGAGTCAATTAAACATTACCGTGATCGTTTCAACATCCCAGTAAAAGATGAAGATATTGCTGACCTACCTTTCTATAAGTTCCCAGAAGATAGCGAAGAATACAAGTACATGAAAGCACGTCGCGAAGCACTTGGTGGTTCATTACCAGCACGTCGCGTACAAGCAGAAGAGCAACTTGAAATTCCAGCACTTAAAATCTTTGATCCTATCTTAAAAGGTTCAGGCGATCGTCAAGTATCATCAACAATGACGTTTGTTCGTGTACTTAACAGCTTATTAAAAGATAAGAAAATTGGTAAGCGTATTGTGCCAATTATTCCTGATGAAGCACGTACTTTTGGTATGGAAGGTTTATTCCGCCAAGTTGGTATTTATGCTAATGAAGGACAAAAGTATATTCCTCAAGATGCTGACCAAGTTGCTTATTATCGTGAAGATAAAAAAGGCCAAGTATTACAAGAAGGTATTAACGAATTAGGTGCTATGGCATCTTGGGTTGCTGCAGGTACTTCTTACTCAACGTGTAACGCGGTAACTATTCCGTTCTACATTTATTACTCAATGTTTGGTTTCCAACGTGTTGGTGATTTAGCATGGGCGGCTGGTGACAGCCAAGCACGTGGTTTCTTATTAGGTGCTACAGCAGGTCGTACAACACTAAATGGTGAAGGTCTTCAACATCAAGATGGTCATTCACATGTGCAAGCGGGCTTAATCCCTAACTGTGTAACTTATGATCCGACGTACGGTTATGAAATTGCTGTTATCGTTCGTGAAGGTTTACGTCGCATGTACGAAGAAAATGAAAACATCTTCTTCTACTTAACGTTAATGAATGAAAACTATCAACATCCTGCTTTCCCTGAAAGAAAAGGTGTAGAAGAAGAAATCATTAAAGGTATTTACCAACTTGAACAAGCGGCACCTGCTAAAGGTAAAGCGATTGCTAATGTGCAGTTACTAGGCTCAGGTACTATCTTAGAAAAAGTACGTGAAGCAGCACAAATTCTTAGCAATGATTACAACATCTCAAGTGATGTTTACTCAGTAACTTCATTTAATGAACTTACTCGTGACGGTCAAGATGTAACTCGTTGGAACATGCTTCACCCTGAAAGTACACCACGTGTACCTTATATAAGCCAAGTTATTACTAAAGCCGCAGGTCCTGCAATTGCGGCTACGGATTACATTAAGAATTACTCAGAGCAAGTACGTGCGTACATTGATACTGAATACCGTTGTTTAGGTACTGATGGTTTTGGTCGTAGTGATAGTCGCGAAAACTTACGTACTCACTTCGAAGTAAGTGCGGCATACGTGGTCGTAGCTTCATTGTTTGAATTAGCGAACCGTGGTGAAATTGAGCGTTCAGTAGTAACTAAAGCAATTAAACGCTTTGAGATTAACACTGAAAAACTTAACCCACTTTACGCTTAAGACTAGAGAAGGAAAAGATTATGTCTATTGAAAAAATTCTAGTCCCTGATGTGGGTGGCGATGAAGTTGAAATTATCGAAATTTGTTTTGCTGTTGGCGATACATTAGAAGCTGATGAAGGAATTCTTACTGTTGAAACTGATAAAGCTTCAATGGATATTCCTGCACCATTTGCGGGTGAGCTAGTGAGCTTAACTGTGAGTGTTGGCGACAAAATCAAAGAAGGTGATCTTATTGCTGAAATGAAATCTGCAGGTGCTTCGGCGCCTGCAGAAGAAGCACCAGTTGCATCCGTAGTTGAAGCTCCGGCACCAGCTCCTGTTGCTGCTGTAGTTGAAGCTGCGCCAGTCGCTGCTGCTCCTACGGCTTCAGAAATTATCGATATCGCCATACCAGATATTGGTGAAGATGGTGAAGTGGAAGCTATCGAAGTATTAGTTAGCGTTGGTGATGTCATCGAAGAAGAAGATGGCTTAATCACGCTTGAAACTGATAAAGCTACGATGGACGTACCATCGACACATGCTGGAACGGTTATCGAAGTATTTGTTAATACTGGCGACAAAGTTAAAGAAGGCTCTTTAGTTATTAAACTTGAGACTTCTGGCGGCGCAGCACCTGCAGCAGTAACTGCTCCAGTTGCCGTTGTTGCTCCAGTAGCGGCACCAGCTCCTACTGTTGCTGCAACAACTAAGCCTACAGCTTCACCTGTACCACATCACCCACAAGCAGGTACTGTAAATAAAGGCAGTATTTATACTTCACCTTCAATTCGTCGCCTTGCACGTGAATTTGGAGTTGATTTAACGGTAGTGAAGGGAACGGGGCGCAAAGGTCGCATCTTAAAAGAGGATGTTCAATCATACGTTAAATATGAATTGTCTCGTCCAAAAGCCAATGCTGGTAGCTCGGTTGCATCTGGTGAAGGTGGTTTACAAGTTGTTAGCGCGAAGGCGATTGATTTCTCTAAATTTGGTGAAATTGAAACGAAACCATTATCACGTATCCAGAAAATTTCTGGACCATTTTTACATCGAAACTGGGTAACAATTCCACATGTTACTCAATTTGATGAAGCTGATATCACTAACGTTGAAGCGTTCCGTAAAGAACAAAACGTTGTTTGTGAAAAGCAAAAGCTTGGTTTTAAAATTACGCCATTAGTATTCATCTTAAAAGCAGCGGCTGATGCATTACGTGCATTCCCAACGTTTAATTCAAGCTTGAGTGAAGATGGCGAAAGCTTAATTTTGAAAAAGTACATCAACATTGGTGTTGCGGTTGATACACCAAATGGTTTAGTTGTACCCGTTGTACGTAATGTTGATCAAAAAGGCATTCACCAGTTATCACGTGAATTGCTTGAAATCAGTATGAAAGCACGTGACGGAAAACTTAAAGCGGCAGATATGCAAGGTGGTTGTTTTACTATTTCTAGCCTAGGCGGCATTGGCGGAACGGCATTTACGCCAATCGTTAACGCACCAGAAGTGGCTATCTTAGGTGTTTCTAAATCTGAAATGAAACCTAAGTGGAATGGCAAGGATTTCGAACCTAAACTAATGCTTCCATTATCAATGTCTTATGATCATCGTGTAATCGACGGTGCATTAGCAGCGCGCTTCACTGTGCACTTAGCTGGTGTGATGTCAGACATTCGTAAGTTAGTGCTGTAACTGGTTAATAACAAACTAAATTAACAAGTGTGCGACTTTAGTCGGCTCTTGTTAATTTTTAATGGAGATTTTGCTTAGTAAAGAGTAAAATCGCCATCATAAAAATTCGTTATTAGTAAAGTATTTAACAACAAGCAAATGATGAGAGTGAACCATCGCTTATCATCATTGACAATTTAATTTGAGGATAAGCATGAGTAACAATATTAAAACTCAAGTAGTAGTATTGGGTGCAGGCCCTGGCGGCTATTCAGCAGCATTTCGCGCAGCCGATTTAGGTTTAGACGTAGTCTTAGTTGAAAGTCGTGAAACATTAGGTGGCGTTTGTTTAAACGTTGGTTGTATCCCTTCTAAAGCATTACTTCACGTTGCTAAAGTAATTGATGATGCAGCGGCTATGGCTTCTCACGGTGTTACTTTTGGTAAGCCAGAAATCGATTTAGACAAGATTCGTGGCTGGAAAGAAAGCGTAGTTGGTCAACTTACTGGTGGTTTAGGCGGCATGTCTAAAGCACGTAAAGTAAAAACAGTTTTCGGTTTCGGTAAATTCACTTCTGATAAAACTATCGAAGTTGCTGGTAACGACGGCGAAACTACAACAATTACTTTTGATAACGCTATTATTGCAGCGGGCTCTTCAGTAATTGACTTACCATTTATTCCTAACGATGACCCACGTGTTATTGACTCTACTGGCGCTCTAGAGCTTAAAGACGTACCAGAAGAAATGTTAGTACTTGGTGGCGGTATCATCGGTCTTGAAATGGGGACTGTTTACGCTGCTCTAGGTTCTAATGTATCTGTTGTTGAGTTTGCTGATCAATTAGTTCCAGCAGCTGATAAAGATATTGTTAAAGTTTATAATAATTTCAACAAGAAAAAATTCAACATCATGTTGTCTACTAAAGTTGTTGCTGTTGAAGCAAAAGATGACGGTTTATACGTTACTTTTGAAGGTAAAAAAGCACCAGCTGAACAAGTACGTTACGACAAGATATTAGTTGCTGTTGGTCGTAAGCCAAACGGTCACTTAGTTGCTGCTGATAAAGCTGGCGTAAATGTTGATGAGCGTGGTTTCATTAACGTTTCTAAAGAAATGCGTACAAACGTATCAAACATCTTCGCTATTGGTGACGTTGTTGGTCAACCTATGCTTGCTCATAAAGCGGTACATGAAGCACATTGTGCTGCTGAAGTTATCTCTGGTAAGAAACATGAGTTTGACCCACGTTGTATCCCTTCAATTGCTTACACTGATCCAGAAATGGCTTGGGTTGGTATCACTGAACGTGAAGCAAAAGAAGAAGGTTTAAACATTGAAGTTGCTAACTTCCCATGGGCTGCTTCTGGTCGTGCTATCGCTTCTGCACGTACTGAAGGTAAAACTAAGATGATCTTTGAAAAAGAAACAGGTCGTGTTCTTGGTGGTGCTATTGTTGGTATCAATGCAGGCGAAATGCTTGGTGAAATTTGTTTAGCTGTTGAAATGGGTGCTGATGCTGAAGATCTTGCATTAACAATCCATGCTCATCCAACATTAAATGAATCAATTGGCTTAGCGGCTGAAATCTTTGAAGGTTCAATCACTGATTTGCCAAATGCTAAAGCAGTAAAGAAAAAGAAATAACAACATAAAATTATTTTAGCTTAGCGTTAACGCTAAGCTGTGTGATCTAAATTAAAAGCCAGTTACTTACATTAAGTAACTGGCTTTTTTGTAGGCTAAACAGATTTTTATTTTTTTATTAAAGCTTATCTTATTAAGAATACAGACTAATCGGAATAGCTAAACAGGTAGCAAGGAAAGTCTCTGCATACATAGGACCTTTACCTTGGTATTTCCAGCCTAAATCAAGTGCTATTTGTGCAGGACGAGTACCAGCGTTATTGGTTTCCTCCTCAGTAAAAGGGTACTTAACACCATTACCTGCCATTAGCTTATCTTTAGTGAGTGGATTATTCTCTAATCTGGATAAGGTAAACGAGCGTTCTGAAAAACTGATAAAAAATTCGACAGACGCTTGGCAATAATCAAAGCGCTTCTTTTTAGCCATAATCAAGCGTTCTTCATCAGTCATTGAGCGCTTTCTTTTGCCTTCAGGTGCTTCTTTTTTAAGTCGCTTTTTGATTACCTTGTAAGATTTCTTGTAAGGGTTATCCATCAAGGCTAGCTTAGTATGGGTCGCTGGCCAGTCTTGTTTAGCTAACTGCTTTTGATATTCAGTAGCAATTTCTGCACTCATCTCCGCCGTTATTGAAATAGCATTAGCCATGGCACTAAACAGAGTTACCATACTCAGTACAGCGAAAGCGCGGATGAGGTGCCCGGAAGTTTTTTTATACTTTTGCATACTACTTTACTTCTTTTTTATTATTATTATTTGGTTTTTATAACTAGTTAACTAACTGATTAATGACTATTTTGTCACTATCATAAGTTAAAATAAGTAGTGCTATTGTCTACCTTTTATCACATTGCATTAAAGAAACTTCAATGAGACTGCTAACGATTAAAGCGATACAAATTCGTATTGTGATATAAGTTTATATAAAGATACAAAGCCTTAATTTATTTTGACTGATCATATTACCTGTTCTTGGTGATGAGTCACACTTTTTTTTCATTTGTTAAAGTTTTGTCAATTTTTATAATAAAACGATACTGGCATATATTATTGCTATGCTTTTTTTGTACAACTGTTAGTCTGTTATAAAAAATCAAAGGACTGACGAATGCAAGTTTCCCACCTTAGTAAAATGCTAATAATCACGCTATTTTTCACTCGCTTATCATATGCACAAGAAAACAGTGTTAAGACGGAAAATCTATCTAAACACCTATCTACTATCATTGCTCCAGAGCCGATTAAGCGGGTTAACCCTAAATATCCGATAAACGCAGCGCGTAGTGCAAGAGAAGGCTGGGCAAGGTTAAGCTTTGTTATCGATAAAGAAGGTAATGTTAATAATATATTAGTAACAGAAACTTCAGGCAGTAAGGATATTACTAAAGCAGCAGTGAAAGCTGCTAAGCAGTGGAAATATAAACCAGCCATGGAAAATGGTAAGCCCATTCAGCAATGCGTTAACTCTGTACAAATGGATTTTAGGATGAACAAAAATGGCACCACGGGAGCCACGAGAAAGTTCATTTCAAAATACAAAAAAGCACAACAAGCACTTGCTGATAAGGACTATATAGAGTTAGAAAAACAATTAACGTCAATGAAGAAAAATAAGTATATGCATCTTTCGGAAAATAACTATTTGCATTTACTGTCAGCAGATTACGCTAAAGAGCAAGGTCAAAAAGCTAAGCAACTATCTCACTTAAATCGTGTAGCTATGTCATTAGTCACTATGAACAATGAAAAGCAAAAACTATCAGTACTTTATCAGGTGTTTAGCTTGCAAGTTGAATTGAATAAATTTAAAGCTGCACATGTCACTTATGAAAAATTGATAACATTATCCTCAGCCAAACCTTACCTTGAGCAACTCGAAAAAACTATGACGCAAGTTAACGAGGTTATTGCGGGTGATAAAAATCTTATTCTTGATGCCACTATTAATAAAGATTTTTGGACCGCTGAATTAGTGCGAAATGAATTTTCATTAATAGCTGTTGAGGGTTCATTGCATACGTTAGATGTTCGGTGCGCCAATAAACGCCATGTTTATACTATCGAAGAAGAGAGTACTTGGAAGATACCTAGTAGTTGGGAAGATTGTAGTATCTATGTCTTTGGCGAAGCTAAAACTAGCTTTAAACTAGTTGAACATCCACTTAGCATTTGATTATGGAATTGAGCTAGCTAAAGCAAAAAATTATTAAGCACAAATATAAGGGAAATGGCTTTAGCACGGTGAGCTAAGTAAATTTTAAGCTGACTTCAATACCTAAGAGTGCTTGATAAAAGTACCCGCGGCTAAACATTGCTTAGGTGAGTGTTCAGATGTTGTCAATAAGTGTCTGATTTCTTTACACATGCCTTGATGTTAATAATGAGTCACAGAGTAAGCTGTTGTTTGTTATGGATTAATTTTGTTGGTGTGAATCCTGCTTACGTGCATTTAGTTAAGAATAACAATCATTTAATTGAGAAGAGTAGACCATAATAATGAATAGAAGAATAAGTTTTAAAATATTTTCGAGACAGTGTATTTTAGCAGTAAATTTTATTTTTTTGTTTTTTAGTGTTAATGCCACGGCAGGCATTATGCACGATTTTGATATTAGAGTATCTTTTGATGGCGCATTAACTGACTCTCAAAAAGGAGTCTTCACTGATGCTGAAAATTTTTGGGAAAACTTAATCATTGGTTATCGAAATGAATTTGATGGCCCAGGCTTAGATATAGCAGCATCAAGCATCTATAAGGATGGAAAAGGAGGTATATTAGGGAGTGCGAGCTATACGAGCACCCAAAGTGCAGGTACTCAAGATACAGATGATTATTATCGCTATGCATCACAGGGAGTGATGTCCTTTGATAGTGCTGATATGGATAACATGAATTCAGGCCGCTTATTGAATCTTATTTTGCATGAAATGGCTCATGTCATGGGTTTTGGTACTTTATGGGTTTCTAATGACTTGCTTAATGATAATAAGGACTACATAGGTGAATTTGGTTTAGCGGGGCATCGAATTGATATTGCTGATGCTAATGCTGCATTTGTACCGGTTGAAAAAGGTGGTGGCTCGAGTACTGCTTTATATCATTGGGATGAAACTGACTTTGGTGGCTCACCAGAGTTAATGACTGGCTGGTTAGATAATGACATAACCGTCAGTCGAGCAACGATTAATTCTTTTGCTGATCTTGGTTATGTGATTAACCCAGAGTTTAGTGTAGAACATGTTCCTGAGCCTTCAACCCTTGCTATTTTTGCTTTAGCACTACTGGGTTTAAGAGCACGTAAAACAAATAAAGCTTAACCCTCATTTTCTAAGTGTATTTCTAAAACCTCAATTGTAGTGATTGGGGTTTTTTATTGTGAGCTATACCCGCTACCAATCAAAGTGCAGGATTTCAGTGGGAATTAAAATGGCTTTAGATAAGTAAAATAAGTAAAGCATAGTTATTCTATGTTTTGTTTATTTAACGCGGTGTAAAGTCATTTTAAACCCATCGAAGAAGTGCTTGAGCAACATTACTTCATCGTTGCTGTGACTTACAATGGAATAACCATTATTTCATCTCAGCGCCTTGAATTAAAATTGCTCAAGCTCTCTGAAACCTGCATCTTGAATGGTAACGGGTATATACTAGAAAATAGGATTATATTTTAGGGATAAACTAGATGCTTGGTTCGTTTAGTGAAAATAGACAGGATACAGTGATGTTAATAACTAAGATGAAAACGTTGACGTGTACCTCTAGAAGGTACTTTATTGTTGCGTGTTTACTGCTATCGGCATGTACTAATGACCCAAACGCTAACCCACAGAGTGCGATGGGTGCACAGTGGGACTTTGACCATGAACTACAATACAAACAAACGAAGCTTTCTGACTCTAGCTATCAGCTTGAAGTGATTCCTAATCAGAAAGTGAACTTTGAACGTCTATCTGCTTTTTTATTACGCCGAGGGTATTTAATTTGTGGTCAGTACGGTTATAAATTAGAGCTGATTACCGGTGTTGAAAGTTTTGATTTTCCTCGTGCATCACCTAATTTAATTATGGCTAACCTCACGGCCAAACTTGAGTGTCCCACAGAAAAATAGCAGCGATAGCAATTAAGTTAAGAAGCGAACTTGAGTGTTATGAAAATATCTAAAACATGAGAGTGTAAATATATAGACAAAAAAAGGGTTACTCAACTTCAATAAGTTAAGTAACCCTTTTGCTTTATGCTATTTAGTGAGTAAAGTAAAAATACTACTCACTAATTAACTAACTATGGTTTATACCACTGTAATTGGTACTGCTTGAGCAGTGTACTTAGTAGTCATCTCATGTGTAGGAGGAGAAAATCGAGTTAAATCGATACCTTCTACTGCTGACTTGTACTCTTCGATAGTTGGGAAACGACCAAGCATAGTTGAAAGTACAACTAATGGCGTAGAGCCAAGTAGTGATTCACCTTTCTTCTCAGGAGTATCAGCTACAACACGGCCTTGGAATAATCGCGTTGAGGTAGCAATAACCGTGTCACCTGGTTCTGCTTTCTCTTGGTTACCCATACATAAGTTACAGCCTGGGCGTTCAAGATACATGATGTTTTCGTACTTAGTACGAGCAGCATTTTTAGGCACAGCATCGTCAAATTCAAAACCTGAGTATTTTTGTAGAATATCCCAATCACCTTCAGCTTTAAGCTCATCAACAATATTGTATGTTGGTGGTGCAACAACTAATGGTGCTTTAAATTCAATCGTATTACCTTGAGCTTCCATATTACGTAACATTTGCGCGATGATTTGCATGTCACCTTTGTGAACCATACAAGAACCAACAAAACCTAAATCAACGGATTTATCAGCGTAGTATGAAACAGGGCGAATAACATCATGGGTGTAACGTTTAGAAGCATCGTCGTTGTTTACATCGGGATCAGCAATCATTGGCTGGTCGATAACATCTAAGTCGATAACCACTTCTGCGTAGTATTTAGCATTATTATCTGGTGCTAATGCAGGTGTTTCTCCTGATTTAATACCTTCGATGCGTTTATCAGCTAATGCGATTAAACCGTTAAGCGTTTTCGCTTCGTTTTCCATACCCTTGTTGATCATAATTTGGATACGGCTCTTAGCAAGCTCAAGTGATTTAACTAAGGTCTCATCTTCAGAAATACAGATAGACGCTTTAGCCTTCATTTCTGCAGACCAATCAGTGAATGTAAATGCTTGGTCAGCTAATAAAGTACCAATATGTACTTCAATGATACGGCCTTGGAATACATTTTCGCCGCCAAATTGCTTAAGCATTTGAGCTTGAGTAGAGTGAACTACATCGCGGAAATCCATGTGGCCTTGCATTTTACCTTTAAAAGTAACTTTTACCGACTCAGGGATTGGCATAGCCGATTCACCTGTGGCAAGCGCGATTGCTACTGTACCCGAGTCAGCACCAAAGGCTACACCTTTAGACATACGAGTATGAGAATCACCACCAATGATGATTGCACGATCGTCTACGGTAATATCGTTTAGTACTTTATGAATAACATCCGTCATTGCATGGTATTCGCCTTTCGGGTCACGAGCAGTAATAAGACCGAACTTGTTCATGAATGCCATTAATTTAGGAATGTTAGCTTTAGCTTTACTATCCCAAACTGACGCGGTATGACAACCAGATTGGTATGCACCGTCTACTAGTGGAGAAATGGTCGAAGCAGCCATCGCTTCAAGTTCTTGACATGTCATAGGACCTGTCGTGTCTTGAGAACCAACAATGTTCACTTTTACACGAACATCTGAGCCTGCATGTAATGGTGTTTCAGACGTTACACCAACAGCGTTGTTATTAAAGATTTTTTCAACAGCCGTTAAACCTTGACCTTCATGTGAAATTTCTTTTGAAGTTGCATATACAGGTGGTGTTGCTACGCCAAGTGTTTCAGCCGCGAACGTTTGTAATTTCTTACCAAATGTTACCGCGTAAGAACCACCTGCTTTCATGAATTCTACTTTCTGTGGTGTAAAGGCTGAAGAGATATCAGCAAGTTCTTTATCACCGTTGTATAACTTCATCGCTTTAGTGTCGATAGTTAATACTGTGCCAGTCGCTACTGAGTAAGCTTCTTCTAAAACAGCATCACCATTTTCGTCCACAACGTTGTTGCCATTAGCATCGACTTTCTTAACCCAGTTTTTAAGATCAAGACCGATACCGCCAGTTACATCAACAGTAGTAAGGAAGATAGGAGAAATACCGTTAGTACCTGCAACTACAGGCGCAATGTTAATAAATGGTACGTATGGACTTGCTTGTTTACCTGCCAATAGTGCAACGTTATTAACACCAGACATACGAGATGAACCAACACCCATAGTGCCTTTTTCAGCGATTAACATAACTTTTGCGTTAGGATGCTTGATTTGTAATGCTTTTATTTCAGCTTGAGCTTCTGGAGTGCTCATGCAGTGACCATGTAATTCACGGTCAGCACGTGAGTGAGCTTGATGGCCTGGAGATAATAAATCAGTAGAGATATCGCCTTCACCAGCGATATAAGTAACGATTTCAACTTTTTCTTCTACTTCTGGAAGCTTGGTGAAAAACTCAGCTTGTGAGTAGCTTTCTAAAATGTCTTTAGCAACGGTGTTACCCGCTTTAAAAGCACCTTCAAGACGAGCGGTATCAGCGTCATATAAAAATACTTGTGTTTTTAACACAGCTGAAGCTTGAGTAGCTAACGCAGCATCGTCACCTAATGCAAGGTCAAGCAACACTTCAATTGAAGGGCCACCTTTCATATGAGATAACAATTCAAAAGCAAATATAGGTGTAATTTCAGCAACAACGAATTCACCTAAAATGATTTCTTTTAAAAATGTAGCTTTTACACCAGCAGCACTGGTTGTGCCTGGTAAGGTGTTATAGATAAAGAAGTTAAGTGAGTCAGCTCGGTACTCATTCCCTTGATCTTTAATTTGCGTGATAATTTCAGCTAATAAATCAGCGCTATCAATAGGTTTAGGTGCTAGGCCAAGATCATTCTTACGGCTTTCAATTTCTTTTATATATTCTAAATAAAGACTCATTTAATACTCTCTTTTAGCTTTTAATATTTTAATAACATTAACTGATTAATAATAATCAGCAATCAGGACAAACTTTTTCTCTATTTTACCTGATTTTCAGCCTACTACGAATCATTTGACTAAATAAGCATTATTCACACTGCTTATGGTTGGTAGAAGATCCAGTTATAGTGGTCGTATCACTTTGCTGATAGCCGTTTCTTCATGATAATTTCAGGGACTTAAGAAAATAGCCGTAAGTCTTTTATATGCATACCTTACCAATCTCGAAATCGAAATTCCCTTTATAATAATCCGTCTCGATATCGAGATTAAAGCTGGTTGTTTGTAACACCTTTGTAACTAACTGTTTGTAAGTAGTGATTAATTATTATTTGGTACGGTGGTTGCTATATCAATGTCATGAATTATTAATTGGCTTAGTTATGGATATTGTTCGCTCGAAGCAGAAGAAAAAATTTAATATAAAGCGCTGGCTTTCCGTTGCCGCTATTAGCGCTGTTGCCTTGGTATCAATAGTTAACCTTTCAGGTAATTCCTCTGTATATCAGGTGGATAAATCGGAGTTACTGATAGCAGAAGTACAACGTGGGCAACTTAACATCAGTGTTCGTGGTGTGGGTGTGCTCGTCCCTAAAGATATCCGCTGGGTTGCAACCAATGTTGAGGGCCGTGTTGAGCGCATTTTAATAAAAGCAGGCGCCAAGGTAAAAAAGGGTGATTTATTACTGGAATTATCTAATCCACAGTTGGTACAGCAATTAGAAGAGACTAAGTGGCAATTAGAAGAGATGGTTGCCGAAACAAATGCGCTAAACGTATCGCTAGCCTCAGAGCTATTAGATCAAGAAGCGGCAGTTATTAATGAAAAACTTAATCACGAAAGAGCATTACTCACCTATAACGCCCAGAAAAAATTGTTAGACAAAGGTACGGTTGCTGTTTCACATATAGCCCACGAAGAAGTCAAAATAGATGTCGCGCAATATCAAGAGCGCTGGCAGCTAGAAATTAAGCGCTTAAATAAAAAACAAGAAAGCTTAATTGCTCAATCAAAAGCTTATCAAGCAAGACTTAACCGCATGCATAAAATTTATCAAAGAGCACAACAACAAGTAGAGTCTTTGAAAGTACATGCCACCATGGACAGTATTGTACAAGCAATGCCAATGGAATTAGGTCAACAGGTGATGATTGGCAGTAATCTTGCGCGACTAGCGCGTAGTGGCGAGTTTATTGCCGAGTTACGTGTGCCAGAAAAGCAAATTAAAGATGTGGTGCTTGGCCAATCCGTTGTAGTGGATACACGTAATAGTAAAATTAAAGGCATTGTTCAGCGTATCGACCCCATTGTTAATAACGGTTCAGTTCAGGTGGATATTGAACTTATTGGCGATATGCCAAAAGATGCCCGACCAGACCTGACTGTAAATGGAGTGATTTCTATTGCCAAGATTAAAGATACTCTCTTTGTGAAGCGACCTATGTTTGCTAGTGAGCAAAGTGAAGTCTTTGTTTATATGTTAACAGAAGATGATAGCCAAGCAGATAAGGTAAAGATTCACTTTGGTCAAACATCGACACAATACATTCAAATAACTTCAGGATTAGTCGCAGGAAATAATATTATCATTTCCGATGTCTCAGCTTGGGAAAAACAACAAACCATTAGCGTAAATTAGGAGGACGTGATGAAAAATAACAATACAATGAAAACAGGTCATACGGGTAACAATCAGCAGGCATTAGTAACGTTGAAAGATATTAAAAAAATATTTTTTACTGATGATGTAGAGACACATGCAATCAATGATATTAACCTCATTATTAATAAAGGTGAGTATCTCTCTATTACGGGTCCTTCAGGCTGCGGTAAGTCTACCTTATTATCATTGTTGGGTTTATTAGATACTTCTAGCAGTGGCAGTTATACCTTAGCTGGCCACGATGTGTCGGATTTAAATCGAGATGAGCGTTCAGCGATTAGAAATAAAGAGATTGGTTTTATTTTTCAAGCCTTTAATTTAATTAGCGATTTAACGGTGGCAGAAAATATTGAATTACCACTGACTTATCGCAGCGATATTAATGCTGAACAACGTGCAAGTATGGTTAAAGCAGCATTAGAAAAGGTAGATATGTTACATCGTGCAGATCATTTTCCTTCTCAACTATCGGGTGGTCAACAACAGCGTGTAGCGGTAGCACGCGCTATTTCAGCACAGCCAGCGATTATTCTTGCCGATGAACCGACAGGTAATTTAGATTCAAAAAATGCACAAATCGTGATGGCGTTACTTGATCAGTTACATCAAGAGGGCGCAACTATTTGTATGGTTACTCATGACCCACGCTCAGCTGCTAGAGCAGAACGTATGATAGAGGTATTTGATGGCAAGATAGTGGCCGATCAACCTACCCAAGCACCTACAGCAATAGCTGTATAAATACCTAATTTGAAATGAGGATATTCAGGTGTCTATAACTCTTGATATAAAATATGCAGCCAGGCTGCTACATAAAAAACCAGTTTTTACAGCCCTTACCATTTTTATAGTTGCTATAGGTTTGGGATTGACGCTTTACACCTACTCGTTATTGAGTAACTTGGTGTTTAAACCGTTATTACTGAATAAAGAAGCCGCGGTTATCTCTATTGAAGCAGAGTTTGATCCTAACCACCTATCTCGAAGGGGGGTTGATGCTTTCGACTTTTTCACCGTGAGAAATGAGATAGATGCCATTGATGAGTTTGGTATTTATGATGAAGGTACTGCGTTGATAGGTAAACCACAAAATAACGGGGTAACGCGCAAATATAACTCCGTAGATATAGAATGGAATGTCTTTGAGTTTTCTGGGGTAAAACCTATTCTGGGCAGAGGTCTAAAGGCCGAAGATCATTTTGACGGTGCTGAGCCCGTGATTGTCTTGGGTTATGATGTTTGGCAACAATACTTTTTAGCGGATAAAGATATTGTAGACACCACTATCTTAGTTGATGCTATTGCTACTCGCGTGGTCGGTGTTATGCCAGAAGGTTTTGCTTTTCCGATGACGGCACAAACCTGGCTACCAATCCCTCAAGAATTTTTAACACCAACTGATCGGACACGCAGCTGGCTGTTCGCTTATGCAAGGTTGAAAAAAGACGTAGCGTTTGAGGCGTTCTCTCAAGAGTTGGCTTTACTCAATAAAAAAGTAGTTAAAAGTTTGCCCGATAATATGCGCTGGCGACTTGATGACTTTGAGGGCTATTTAAGAGCCGTCCCCCATAAAAAAGCCAGTATTACTCAGTTTTACTCAATATTTATTACCATGGCGGTTGTGGTATTTTTAATATTATTACTTGCCTGTATTAATGTTGGTAATTTATTACTTGCCCGGGTTAATGAACGTTTTAAAGAAGTAGCTATACGTGTTGCTTTAGGTGTTCCTCGCAAGCGTTTGATATTACAAATGTTACTTGAAAGTATTTTTATTTGCACGGTTGGTGGCTTTTTAGCAATATTATTTGCCGGCTGGGGTTTAGAGTTAAGTAATAATGTTTTTGAGCAAATGTTCATGGTTAATCAAGCAAAACCATTTTGGTGGCAAGTCAGTTTAGATTCTGATGGAATAGCTTTATTGATTGTTGCTGTATTGGCGATGATAGCTATTACCGGCTTCATTCCTGCGTGGAGAGCGCTATCTGGTGATTTCAATGCGGTACTTAGAGATGGTACCCGTGGCGCGCAAGGTAAAAAAGCAGCTAGAGCAAGTCAAGCCCTTGTTATTAGTGAGATATTACTATCTTGTGTGGTGCTGGTCATTGCGACTATTTTACTCTCTACCAGTTACTCCGCAGGACAAGCTGATTATGGTGTTGATACGGACAATCGAATTACTGCAACACTTGAGTTGCCTGCGCAAGACTACCCAATCCGTAGAGATACTGAATTTGAATTAGCAGATACCCTTAAGCGTACGGCATATTATTACGACCTCAAAGATAGTTTAATGCAGATGCCAAATATTGAGGGGGTAGCATTCATGAGTCAGTTACCAGGCAGAGGTGAGGGCTCAAGTTACTTTGAAATTGAAGGGCGAGTAGCAGCTGTTTACAATGAAAATCCCTATTCAAATAATGAAGTGGCTTCTCGTGATGCTTGGCAGCCTCTGGGTATGACTGTGATTCAAGGGCGAGATTTCAACCTTAATGATATTAGTGAAGACATTGATACTATTATTATTAATGAATCAATAGCGCAAGACTTCTTCCCGGATGGTGATGCCGTAGGGCAGCGAGTACGCCGAGCATTTAGAAATCCAGATGCAGACAGAGAAGGTGGCTGGCAAACTATTATTGGTGTTGTTTCTGATACTTATCATGGCTCAGCGATGCGCACTTCCAGTGAGCAATACAGTTCTTACTTTATGTTAGACAACATTGGTACTACTAGGATAAACGTCGCCATTCATTACAATGGCTCGCAAGCATTAGCTGAAAAGTCACTGCAACAAGCGATTAATCAAGTAAACAATAATGCTTCTGCTTATAACATTCAAAGCTACGATGACTTGATTTCACAACCGATGATTTTAGTGTCGGCGATTTCGAAAGTGTTTTTGTTATGTGGTGTTATCGCTGTGTTTCTAGCTGCTAGTGGTATTTATGCCGTAGCCGCGAATAGTATTAGCCAACGTACCCAAGAGATTGGTGTACGCAGGGCGCTGGGTGCTAGCGATAGTAAAATTATGCAATTATTTATGAAAAAGGCACTATGGCAGTTAGTTATTGGTTTGAGCATAGGTATTACTTTGTCGCTATGGGTGGTTGATCAAATGACGGATACCATGGTAATCAATCAAGGTAGCTACCTTATTGGTCTTATTGGTATACCTTTATTAATCATCATTATGGTAATAGTTGCCACCTATGTGCCGACACGCAAAGTAGTGTTAATGGAGCCGAGTGATGCCCTGCATCATGATTAGTTAAAAATAACTAAGAAAAGCCAGTGGTCAATTCAATTTGGCTATTGGTGAATCGTTAAATACACTTTTATCGGAAAAATAAGTAATACTTTGATAGAGTTTCAAGGTATTACTTCAATTACAATTACCACTCGCTAAAGAAATGGACAACATGATCTCAGCTACCGATTCAAGTACACCTCTAACCTCACCTTCAGTTATTTCTATAGCCGCGCCTTCAATTCTCATTGCTGATGATGACCCGCGTATTCTCACCACATTAAAGTTATTATTAAAGTCGCAGAATTACCAAGTTGTCACGGTTAGTTCCCCGGCTGAACTATTAACTGTGTTAGCAAGACGCAGCTTTTCAGTAGCGTTAATTGATTTAAATTATCAGGATGATACCACCTCGGGCAAAGAGGGCTTGGCTTTAATCACAAAAATGAAAGCGCTCGATGAACATATGCCGATTGTGGTTATGACGGGTTATAGCAGTGTTGATATTGCTGTTGAAGTGATGAAACAAGGTGCAGCAGATTTTGTACAAAAACCGTGGAAAAATGAGCGGCTATTAAATATTTTACAAGCTCAAGCACACATTCAAGAAATGGCTAAAAAAGGGCAGAAGCTTGCACAAGAGAATGCCTTACTTAAAGCAGAAAGCAGCCATGATAGCGAGAATATTATTGCGAATTCAACTGTTATGCAACAGCTGCTGGCGCAATTAGCAAAATTAGCAAAAAGTGATATGAACATTTTATTTACCGGTGAAAATGGTACCGGTAAAAGTATGTTTGCTGGTTATTTACATCAATGCTCTCAGCGTCATCAGCAGAGCCTAATCTCCGTTAATATGGGCGCAATCACCGATAACCTTTTTGAAAGTGAGATGTTTGGTCATGTCAAAGGTGCTTTTACTGACGCCAAGGAAACACGTATTGGCCGTTTTGAACTAGCGGAGGGCGGCACAATTTTCCTTGATGAAATTGCCAATATTCCTTTGTCTCAACAAGCGAAATTACTCAGAGTTTTAGAAGAGAAGCAATTTGAAAAAGTGGGTAGCGCTAAAACTCAACAAGTTGATGTGCGTTTAGTTTCTGCCACCAACGCTTCATTAGCTGAATTGATCAACCAAGGTAAATTCAGGCAAGATTTACTTTATCGTATTAATACTATTGAAATTCATATCCCGCCATTGCGCGATCGTGTCGCCGACATATTACCGTTAGCGGAATATTTTTTAACACAGTTTGCCAGTAAATATGGCTTGGAAAGTCCGCAACTTTGCCCGCAGGCATCTGCAGCATTAAAAAGTTATCAGTGGCCGGGTAATATTCGAGAATTAAGTCATATGATAGAGCGGGCCATTTTTCTCAGTCAGAATGAGGTAATTAGCCCAGCAGATTTAGGACTAGCAACGCAGCAATCGACAAAAGGTGATTCAAACAATGGCCTAAGTGGTATTGATAATGAAAGTGATACCCTAGAAGTTATAGAAAGACAAATTATAATCGATAGACTGGCACGCTTTGATAATAATGGTCATGAAACCGCGGAATCTTTAGGGTTAAGCCGAAGTTCTTATTATCGACGTTTAGAAAAACATAAGCTGTAAACTAGGCCATTTCGAATCACTACTATGCTGATAATGAATGTACAAATAACTAAGGTAAATAGAATTAAGCGACAAGGCACTCATGGTTACTAATAAAACGGCAAGTAAAATATCATTCGAAAATCAACTGTTACGTATTGCTTTATTTATTGGACTGTTACCCACGACGTTCCTATTTTATACCTTGTATACCCATGATCTATCGATCTTTTTAAAGGTTATGCTGATATTCCTACTGCTAGTGAACGTTACCTATGGTGCTTTTCTAATTCGCCAAAAAGTTGTCTCTCAATTAAAAACGTCAACCAACTTAATTAGCGCCATGCAAGCTGGCGATCATTCTATTAGAGCGAACCACTTTGAGGGGCAAGGAGCGTTAAAAGAATTTAATCAGGTGTTCAATGGTCTTTCTTCAGCGCTAGCAGAGCAAGAACTGATCAGCAAAGAGCGTCAAGTTTTGTTAGATATAGTGATCAAACAAATAGATGTCGCTATTGTTGCAGTCAATAAAAATAGCAATATCATCTTAATGAATCCTGCAGCAGAGAAGTTATTTTCATGTCACTTTGATGAAGTTTCTGGCTGGCCTATTAATACCTTGGGTTTGCAAGATGTGTTAACACATGAAAGTCGTCAAGTTACTGAGTTTGAAATTAAAGCCCATAAGAAAAAGGTGTTTATTCATACGGACGAGTACTTCGAACAAGGTAATCGGCATAAGCTAGTCTTTATCACTGATATTCAAAAGCTATTGCATGAAGAAGAGCGGCAGGCTTGGCAAAAACTATTACGCGTACTGAGTCATGAAATAAATAACTCTTTAACGCCTATTGCTTCGCTAAGCGATACGCTTATTCGTTTGATAGTAAATCAAAAAGCTTTGATGACAGAACAAACTATCTCAGAGAATAACAGCTCAGCAGGCAATACCTCAATAAACAACACCGAGCTCTTTGAGGATTTAGAAGAGGGCTTAGCGGTTATCGCTGAGCGAGCACAATCTCTTAATGAGTTTTTACTTCGCTATCAAGAGTTTAGTTGTTTGCCTAAACCTGAGAAAACGCTGTATGAATTAGCTGACTTGTTAAAGTCGATGTTATTACTGTTTGATGATCACAATATCCAACTTTCCGGTCAACCGATAGTTATTTATGGCGATGAAAAGCAACTACAACAGGTATTGGTGAATTTAATTAAAAATGCTCAACAGGCCATGTTGAGCAATGAGGCTGGCGTTATCACTATTGAGTGGCAGCAAAGAGATGATATTGTTGAAATTCAAATAAGTGACCAAGGCACAGGTATAAATAACAGTGATAATATTTTTGTACCTTTCTATACCACTAAAGCAGATGGCTGTGGCATAGGTCTAGTATTTAGCCGACAAATTATCGTTAACCATGGAGGAAACTTAACGTTAAGTAACAGAGATGATTGCCAAGGTGCTGTTGCCAGCATTATTTTACCCATGCATAACAACATTTTATGTGACTAATTCCACCTGAACCCTGTATCTTCATTTTTCTTGAGTATATGCCCCCCACAAGGACTACTTTCTAATCTATTGAATTTATGAGATATTAAATTGTATCAATAGATGCTTATTGTGTAATTATCGTTAAAAATTAACAGTATTGACCATCAAATCAATGTTAAATGTTCAGATCCTAATGGAAAAATTCATGCTTAAAAATACTATTCACTTATTTTTGTTAATCATTTTATTTACAGCTCAATGTAGCTTAGCCGCTAGTCTATCTATTGGCGAAAGGTTAAAACTCAATTCAACTTATTTAAATGAAGAGCGTGAAATTCAAATCCTATTGCCAGAAAACTATCAAAGCAATACGGGCGCTACCTACCCAGTTATTTACCTTTTAGATGGTGATTATAACTTTCACGGTGTATCAGGCATGTTGGATTTTTTAGCAAATAAAGCACAATTAATTCCGGACGTTATCTTGGTCGGTATTGCAGATAAAGGCACGGATGTTTATCGCCAATATATGACACCGGCAGGATTAACAGCACCTTTCAAAAAAGAAGATGGTGGTAAAGCAGAGTTATTTTTAACGTTTTTAGAGAAAGAACTTAAACCCTATATTAATAGTAAGTACAGAGCCGCTAACAACTCAATACTGGTTGGGCATTCCATGGGAGGCTTATTTGTATTGAACGCTTTGTTAGAATCGCCTAATTCTTTTGAGAATTTTGTTTCTATGAGTCCTTCAGTTTGGTTGAATGACCATGAGATTATGACAAAAGCGAAAGGCTTTATTGGTAAGAGTAAACATAAAAAAACGTCATTATATTTATCCTTAGGCGATGAAGAGAGGCAAGGGGTATATGGCGTATTACAATTATTAGATGAAAGCCAACCTAAAAATATTGACTGGCATTTTGCACATTACCCTAGTGAAAACCATAATTCTGTCAACTTAGTTGCGCTACGTGCTGATTTAAAAAATATATTCAACTCATGGCGTATTCCCAATAAAAAATTAGAGACTTCAATGACGCCTGAGAAAATTCTTGCTCATTACCAAAAAGTCTTATCATCGTTAGCTATTAATCAACCAATACCCACACCAAGTATACAGTCGGCCATCCGGTATTTTTATCGACAGGAAAAAACCGGTGACATACCATTATTTATGGGACAGGTTAAAAAGCTTCTGCCGGCATCAGAGCAGGCTTTTATCATGATGCAGGCTAGTTATGTTGGGCATTATGATTCGCCAGAATCAGCATTGAAAATTTTACAAGGCTCTGAAAATCGCTTTGAACATTCTGTTGAGTATGTAAAAAGTATGGCTGTTGCCTATATGCAGTTAAAGAACACTAAAATGGCAATAAATTATTATACAAAAGCATTAACGTTGGCAAAAGCGTATAAAGCCAACCAATGGCAAATCAATATTATTGAGGCTAAATTATTAGAGCTCGAAACTGAATAATAAATTGTTCAGTTTGAGACTTTAACCTTACACGGTAATTCATAGTTCGCTTAATTAGTGAGCTATGTTCATTCCCCAATAATTCTGCTAAACTGCGCGCCCTAGAAAACTTGCTAGATCAGGTTTTCTTTCTGTCAAAAATATTATTAATCTACAGCACTGGATTTACGTTCCAGCTAGTTCAATGGAGACTCTATGAGTTCATCAGAAAAAAAGTTATCTACACCTGCCAGCATTCAAACACCGTCAGCTATTACCATTTGTGCGTTATACAAGTTCGTTCGTTTAGATACGTTTGAAGATTTGCGCGAGTCATTAGCAAATAAAATGGCCAGTGTTGAAGTAAAAGGCACCTTGTTATTAGCGGCAGAAGGTATCAATGGCACTATCGCGGGTCCACAAGCCGGTATTGATACAGTTCTTGCCTTTTTAGCTGAACAGCCAGGTTTAGACAACATAGTTCACAAAGAGTCATACACAGAAGAAAACCCATTTCACCGTACTAAAGTGAAACTGAAAAAAGAAATCGTTACCATGGGCATTGAAGGTATTGATCCTAACCAAGTAGTCGGGACTTACGTGAAGCCTAAAGATTGGAATGCCTTAATTTCTGATCCTGATGTAGTTTTGGTTGATACTCGTAACGATTATGAAATTGAGATTGGTACATTTAAAAATGCTATTAATCCCAACACTGAAACTTTCCGTGAATTTCCTGATTATGTAGCCAAGAATTTAGATAAAAACAAACACAAGAAAGTTGCCATGTATTGTACTGGTGGTATTCGTTGTGAAAAATCTACAGCTTATCTTAAGGAACAGGGCTTTGAAGAGGTTTATCACCTTGAAGGCGGCATCTTAAAGTATCTTGAAGAAGTACCAAGTAACGAGACAATGTGGGAAGGTGAATGTTTTGTTTTTGATGGCCGTGTTGCTGTTAATCATGAGTTAGAACAAGGTCAGTACGACCAATGTTTTGCTTGTCGTTTTCCATTAACGGAAGAAGAGAAGAAGGGCGAGCATTACGTTAAGGGTGTTAGTTGTCACCGTTGTCATGACAAGGTCACTGATGAGCAACGTAATCGTTATGCGGAACGCCAACGCCAAATATCACTAGCTGAAGAGCGTGGTGAAAGTCACATTGGTGGAGATATTAAAAATATTATTGAAGACCGTCGCCAAGAAAAAGCGGATAAAAAAGCTAAACAAGCAGCTAAATAACGAGCTTATTTAAAAGTTCTATCAAAAACTAATAAAAAACGCCAGCTTGTGATTCAAGCTGGCGTTTTTTATTAGCTAATTTTAATTTGTTATTATGCCACAGCGGAGATTATAGTTTACAAAGTTAAACAGCTCACTGACTCCTGCTATATTGCTTAACAAAGATAGATTGTATATTCTTGCTGCATTCAAAATTTGTAACTGTGCTACATGAGATTAAAAATGAAAAAACTATTTACTCTTGCTGCTTTTTCTCTTGCAGCAACCTTGTCAACAGGTGTAAATGCCCACGTTGACAATGAAGTCTTTACCGTCGAAAAGCTTAACCAATTAAACCAATTGCATGATGTTACTGTCTCCCCACAAGGTGATAGCTTAATTTACGGTTTGAAAAAAAGTGCTAGCGATAACCACCTTTATCGACAAGATATCAAAACAGGTAAAATCAGCCAGTTTACCGACCACGATGAAAGTGAGGGCAATGTTGTTTGGGCTGATGATGGTCAATCGGTGTACTTTTTATCTTCACGTAGTGGTAGCAGTCAAATTTGGCAAAAAAAGTTAAATGAAGAAACCGCCAAACAAATATCCGATTTTCTACTTGATGTTAATGGCTTTAAACTCGCTAAGAATGGCCAAGTTTTTGCGTTATCATTTACAGTTAAGCCAGGCTGTGAAAATTTAGCTTGTACTGTTGCAGCCAAAAAAGCTGATGAAGCAAAAAAATATAATATTCGCGCTTATGACCAATTGATGGTTCGTCATTGGGATGTATGGGCTACTGACTATAAAGAGCATTTGTTTGTTGCTCACCTTGATAAAAAAGGTTTGTTAACTCACACGCAAGATATTATGCCTAATTGGCAGAGTGATTTTGCTGGTATAAGCCAAGTAACTATCCATCCTGAAGGGGCTTCATTAGCATTTTCTGCAAAAGACTCTTCAAGTAAAGATGCGGCAAAAGACCATGCTTGGACAACCAATTTTGATATTTTTGAAGTAGCATTATCACAAGGGCAATCTGCCTTTAACTTAAAAAATATTACTGAAAAAAATAAAGCCTGGGATGCCAATCCCGTTTATTCATCTAACGGACGATTTCTTGCGTATAAAGCGATGAAAACACCAGGCTATGAAGCGGATAAGTTTACTCTACAGTTACGTGATAGCAGATCAGGTAAAACACGTGCAGTTGCCAATGATTGGGACCGCTCGATCAGTAGCTTAGCTTTCGCACCGGATAACAAATCGCTTTATGTTGTTGCACAGGATGTAGGTCAAAAGAGCATTTTCTCTATCACCCCTGAATTTGATGAAGTGCGTAAAATTTATAATGTCGGTAGCAATGGTGATGTAACTAGCCATGGCAACAAGCTTTATTTTACTCGCCACACACTAAACTCACCAAAAGATATTTTTTCAATTGATGATCATGGTGATGATTTAAAACAGCTTACTCATATTAACAAAGACAAGCTTGCCAAGGTTAAATTTGCTGATTATGAACAATTTAACTTTAAAGGTTGGAATGATGAAACGGTACACGGCTACTGGTTAAAGCCGGCTAACTATGAAGAAGGCAAAAAATACCCTATCGCCTTTTTAGTGCATGGCGGTCCACAAGGTAGCTTTGGTAACATGTTCCATTACCGCTGGAATGCTCAACTTTGGGCTGCACAAGGTTATGGTGTTGTGATGGTCGACTTCCATGGTTCTACGGGTTACGGACAGGAATTCACTCATTCTATTAGCCGTGATTGGGGTGGTAAGCCATTAGAAGATCTACAAAAAGGTTTAGCGTTTATTGTTAAAGACCAACCTTGGTTAGATAGAGATAATGCCTGTGCATTAGGCGCTTCTTACGGTGGTTACATGATGAACTGGATTGCTGGTAACTGGCCAACAGGTTTTAACTGTTTGATTAACCACGCTGGCCTTTATGATATGCCAAGCTTTTATCAATCAACTGAAGAATTATGGTTCCCTGAGTACGATATGGGTGGCCCTTCATGGGGTAAAGAAAGTGCTGACTCTAAAGGTAATGCTAAAGGAAAAATAAGCCCTGATTATTCGAAATTTAACCCTGCAGCTTATGTTAATAACTGGCAAACCCCTATGTTAGTGATTCAAGGTGAATTAGATTACCGCGTACCTTACGCACAAAGCTTAGGTGCTTTTACTACACTACAACGTAAAGGCATTGATAGTCGTTTAGTGATGTTCCCAGATGAAGATCACCATATTCGTAAGCCAGATAATTTAGTGGTTTGGTATGATGAAGTATTTAAGTGGTTAGAAAAATATACTAAAAAATAACGATTAAATAGTTATTACAAAAAAGGCAGATTAACTTAGGTTAATCTGCCTTTTTGCTTAAACTGAAATCTATCTGAACGAGAAAACTATGACTAAGCTAGTCTTGCTCAGCAGCTTCTTTAAGATAAGCAAGGCGGTCTTGCTCTTGTTCAAAAGCGGCCTGTATTTCTGCTAATATTGTTTCAACATCAGCAGATTGAGTATCTTCTTTAAATTGACCGGTTAACTTAGTGGTATCAGTTAATTCACCTGCTTCATATAATGCCCACATTTCTTCACCAAATTTTGTTAAGGCTAAGTTGGGGACAAATTGGGCGTAATAAGTAGTGATGTTGTTAACATCGCGCAGTAACATCGATTTGGCGTTATTATTTGCGGAAGCATCAACTGCTTGAGGTAAATCAATAACTACAGGTCCGTAGGCATCGACCAAGACATTAAATTCAGATAAATCACCATGGACAATACCTGCACATAACATACGCATGATATAAATCATCATGAGTGCATGATCTTCTATTGCTTGCTCTGCTGGCAAAACAATATCATTGAGACGTGGCGCAACATCACCTTCGTCATCAGTGATTAACTCCATCAACAATACGCCATCAAAACAACCATACGGTTGCGGTACACGTACATCGTGTTCAGCAAGGGTATACAAGGCATCAACTTCAGCATTTTGCCAAGCTTCTTCTTGTTGGCTTTTACCGTACTTAGAGCCTTTCTCCATGGCTCTTGCACGTCTACTACTGCGGCCTTTACGACCTTCAGTATACTGTGAGGCTTTTTTGAAGCTACGTTTAGTGGCTTCTTTATAAACTTTTGCGCAGCGAATTTCATCGCCACAACGAACACGGTAAACCGTGGCCTCTTTACCGCTCATTAATTGGTTGAGCACTTCATCAATTAGGCCTTCTTCTACGAGAGGCAATAGTCGCTTTGGTATTTTCATTGCGCTGTTATACCTCAGATGGGTGTTGGAGTATAGTAAAACATGGTTTGTTAACTTGATGATGATAATAGTCTTAGGCGTCGTCTGGCTTTTAGCAGGCAATTGATTCAAGTCGAAGGGTATTTAAAGCCTTGTTTTTTGTTAGTAATCTTGACCAATTAAATCTAAACGTTTTGCTAAAACAATATCTTCAAAGTCTATCTCGCTGAGACTTTTATTTATCAGTAAGCGTTGTCCCCATAGGTTAGTGGCACGTGGTACTTCAAAGTTTGTCAGGTCAACGGTTTCTTCAACAACAAAAACGAGTCCAATAGCAGAGCTTTCGCCGAGGGCATTTTTCCAATGATTTTTTCGTAAATTAATAACATTACCTTGTAAAGAGAAAGCATAAAAGTGGTAGTGATGAGTCGCGGTTGCAGAGCCCAAGGTAAATTTGAAAAAATCAAATGAGGGAATTGCTAGGCCCAGTTGTGGTTCATTAATAGCAACACTGTGATAAGCAAAAATGAAAGCATCATTTAACACAGCAACTGAGTCTGGCGCGCCCATTTTAGTTAATACTTCATGGTAGTTTTTTGGTGAGAATGCTTTGACGGATTCAACATGACCATATTGTCGCTTAACTATGGAGCATGAAGTTAATACTAGCAGGCAAAATGAACAGATAAAGGCATAAAGTGCTGACTGTTTAGACATGAGTGTTACTCTGGCTTATCAGCTTGTTTACTATAAGAGAAATCAACCAAGACCCCTTGTTCATTGAAGAAGAATATTGCTCTATCAAAAATAGCCACTTCAGTGGTGTCGTTATACACAAGTAAGATTAACCCCTCGCGTGTTACTTGTTCTTTTAAGTAGTAATAAATAGTTTGATTACCAACAGATAATACTTGTGACGGTGGCCCTAGTGCGACTAAGACTTCTTGGCTAGTTGTCACACCTTTATCAAATGATTGGGGCTGGCGCCAAAGATTTTCTACTCCAGAGTCTCGGTTGTAATTAACACAAGCTGAAAGTAAGGTGAGTAAAAGGACTGCAATTATTACTTGATGTATTTTCTTCATAATAGGAAAACTCTTAGTGTTGTAACACTGCTAACTCAGCCAGCCGAGAAATAGCTGAATAATAAATGCATTAGAAATATCAATAAAGAAAGCGCCAATAAGTGGCACTACAATAAAGGCTTGTGGTGATGCACCATATTGTTTAGTAACTGCTGTCATATTAGCAATAGCGGTAGGTGTAGCACCAAGTGCTAACCCGGCATAACCCGAGGCCATAATTGCCGCATCGTAGTTTTTTCCTAACGCTCTAAAAACAACAAAGATAGTGAACAGTAAAACCATAACAACTTGTGCTGCTAGCAATAAGACAATAGGTAAGGCCAGATCTATCAGTGTCCAAAGCTGTAAGCTCATTAACGACATGGCTAGAAATAAGCCTAAAGAAAAGTCTGAGACTAACGCGAGTGTTGGTGTTCCTGTAGGCCAGGGAAGTTTTTTCCAAAGTATAGGTATTGTATTGGTGAGAATTATGCCGCCAAATAAACACGGCACAAAAATAGGTAGCTTGATACCCCAACTATCGATTAGTTGATGTAAATGAATACCAATACCTACGGCGATACATAAAACTAATAACACGCTATAAATACTATTAACCGTTATCCTTTCTTTTTCATTCTTAGTGCCGACAGACAGATGCTCTTGGCTACTAGAGCTAAGGTTATGTCGCTTTATTAAATAACTGGCGATTGGCCCGCCTAAAAGGCCACCTAGAACTAAACCAAAGGTGGCACAAGCAATACCAATTTCCATAGCGTTTTCTATACCAAAATCACGTACAAAGGTTGGTGCCCAAGCAATGGCGGTGCCGTGACCACCACTTAATGAGACTGAACTGCCTAAAACACCAACAGGGGTCTCTAGGTCACTTATTAAGGTAACGCCAATACCGGTGAAGTTTTGTAAAAATAAATAAACGATAGCAAGAAAAAGCAAGGTAATAAGTGCTTTTCCGCCTTGCAGCAAGGTAGAAAACTTTGCTGATAATCCAACACAGGTGAAGAAGATCACCAATAAAGTATCACGTTGGTCTAGGGAAAAATTGACACTATGATCGAATATAAAGTATATGCCACTAAAAAACAGTGAGGCGATAATGCCGCCAGTGACGGGCTCTGGGATATTATATTTTTGTAGGAAGTTAATTTTCTTATTTAAAAAACGGCCTAAGAATAACACTAACACTGCTAGAATTAGGGTTTGTCTTGCATCAAGTTCCATACGTTATTTCGCTTCTTTATCAAACGCAGCTAATTTGTCTTCTAATTCGGTCAATTTTTGATAAATCCTGTTGTTTTGCTGTAAAATTTCTTCATTCTGTTTTCTCAATTCACGGTTTTTGATATTAGTATCAGCAAAGCCAAAAATCTTATTGGCAAAGACTGCACCTACGCCACCTAATATGCCAACACCTAAAAGAAACATAATAAATACTGTAATACGTCCCACTAAAGTAATTGGATAAACATCACCAAAACCTATAGTGGTTGAAGACATTAGCATCAGCCAAAAAGCGTCGGCATAATTCTTAACAGGGGAACCAACTACGTTAGTTTCTGCTACAAAAGTAATATAACCTAAGCTCATATTGATGACGGCGAATAAAACTACAGATAATAGCCCTATTGCCCCGTAGTTATAGTTTTTCACGCCAAATTCATCAACTTTGAATAAGTTACTTTTTTCCATGGCATTTTGTAGGATAATCATGTTGTTCTCTTGGCTATTTTATCAGTATATTTTGATGATATTACAATCTGAGGCGATAGAGAAGTGATAGTCATTAGTTAGTTTTTTACTGTTAATGACTGTGTATATTTTACTGCCTATTTTATGGAAATCTTACTGTTATGGCATGAGATTATACCCACAAAGGTAAAATATTTTTAACCCAATTATGTCTGCAGTGTTAACTAACTTGCCTTTTTCTTAAAGTTCCTCTTACCGCGCTTAGGTTTAAAGGCCACTTTAGGTAAACCCGAAAATGATTGTTGGCTAGCACCATAAACCATATTGGTAACCGTATGAGATAGTGGTTCCATAAAACTTAAGTAACTGGCATTTTTTTCGCTGATAGCGGTGAGAGTTGCTTCCCATTGTGCGGTCATATCAGGTAATGTTGCCATTTCTGGCAAGGCATTTATTAAGGCAATACCCACATCGGTAGCTGTGATGGATTTACCTATTCTTTGTAAAAATCCACGTTTAAATAATAAATCAATAATACCAGCGCGGGTGGCATCAGTGCCTAGACCGTCGGTTTCTTTTAATACTTTTTTAATTGTCGGATCACTGACGTAGCGAGCGATACCTGTCATGGCAGCAAGTAACGTTGCATCAGTAAAAGATTGCGGCGGTGAGGTATGTTTTTCGAGTAACTCACCTTGCTGGCAATGTAAAACTTGTCCAGAAGTTAGTGGCGGCAGGGTTTGCTCATGTTCTTGGTTTGAGCCATCAGCAGCTTTGGTTTTTTTACTTTGAGGAAAAAGTACTTTCCAGCCGAGTTGCTTCTCTACTTTTGCTTGAGTAGTAAAGTGTCCACCAGCAATGAGTAGTTTTACTTTGGTTTGTTGGTAGATATAGGCAGGATAAAATTGCACTAAATATTGACGAACAATCAGCAAATAAATATTTTTTTCAAAAGTATTTAAACTGATGTTTTCTGGTGATTTCTCCGTGGGAATAATCGCATGATGTGCCGTTATTTTTTTATCGTTCCATGCTTTACTCACTAAAGTGGTATTTGCCTCTTGTGCGGGTTTGTTACAGGGCAAGGAGGATTTAGCTAATGTTGATACAATACCCCTTGCTTGTTTTAGTTGTTCTTTGGGTAGGTAACGGCAATCAGAGCGTGGATAAGTAATTAACTTATGTCTTTCATATAAGGCCTGACAGACATCAAGCACCAATTTAGCGTTCATTGAAAACTGTTTTGCGGCGCTAATTTGTAATTGTGACAAGTTAAAAGGTAATGGTGCTGCTTGTTGTTTTTCATTACTATCAATACTACTTACCGTAGCTGGTTGATCATTAATTCGCTCAACGACATTTTCAGCTAATGCCTTAACTAGTACTCGGCCTTCTTCATCACAATAAGGCAGGCACTTTTCACTGGGCTGCCATTTAGCGGTAAACGAAGTCTTTTCATTTGAACTGAAGGCAATATGTGCTTGTACTTGATAAAAAGGTTTACTGACAAAAGCGGCTATTTCTTGCTCACGTCTCACCACTAACCCTAATAAGGGGGTTTGTACACGGCCAACAGACAATACCGAGTTATAACCCGTTTTTTGCCCCTGTAAAGTGTAAGCGCGAGTGAGGTTTATGCCATAGAGCCAATCAGCACGAGAACGGGCTAAAGCCGAAATAGACAAAGGCATAAAATCACTATTAGGCTTTAGTGAATTAAGTGCGCGCTTAACCGCAGGTAAATTTAAATCACTGATCAGAAGGCGTTTAATATTCGATTTTTTTGTTTTTGATACTTTAAAGTAATCAATGACTTCATCAACCAGCAATTGTCCTTCACGATCGGGGTCGCCAGCATGAATAATTTCATGTGCTTGTTTTACCAACTTACGTAAAACTGTGAGTTGTGCACGGGTACGAGTAATGGGTTTTAACTGCCATTGCTCAGGCACTATCGGCAGGGTTTCCATGCGCCATTTTTTTAAATCGCTATTATAATCTTCGGGATCTGCTTGCGCTAAAATATGCCCTATACACCAGCTAACTACATCACCATTAGCAAATTCTATATGGGTCTTATGATTTTTTTGTGCTCCCTTAATAGAGGACTGTAAGGCGGCGGCAATAGCGCGACCTAAACTAGGTTTCTCGGCAATATAGAGTTTCAAGCCTGATCCATAGGTTAGTGATTTATAGGAAAGGCTTAAGTATAGTTTGTTTACTGGTTTTATGTACAGCTTTAATGGTTGGGTATTATCGTCAATGTAAGTGATTTATAAAGTAATACCAAGTTGATTAAGTTCTTTCCCACTCAGCGAGAATTAAAGGGTTTAGAGGCAAGGCATTGATTGAAGAGAATGGTTATTCAGGAGAATAAGCTCCTGCATTCTCTAAGAAGCTACATCCGTGTAGCGTCCTTGTTAAAATCAATAACGCTGCTAGAAACCCTTTAAACTCGCCCTTTGGGAGCTTACTCAACGCCCACTAACATCGCTAAATTCATTTGATTTAGAATGACTAAGATTAAACAAATTAGCCTAGTTATTGAACATTGAGTACAGCTCTGAGTTGGGAAGAAATTTAATCAAATTGGTATAAGTAAATTTGAGCGAAAAAAAACCGCTCAAATGAGCGGTTTTTTATCAGCATGAGTAAGTCATGACTTATTTAATGTGAGTTATTAAAACTCGTAACGCGCAACAAATGATACATAACGTTCTGTTTGACGGTCTGTAATACTACCATAATCAGCGTTTTGAATTAAGTTGCCATCACCATCTAACGCGGTTCTTGTTTCATTGATGTTAGTCGTTGAATCGCTATCAAGTACGTTATAAACCGTTGCTTTAAATGATAAGTCGCCATCTAATACTTCGGTAATGTATGTTAATGATAAATCGATGTTAGTAACCCAATCTAGGTTACCTTTTGAACCACGTTTAGCTGGCTGCTCATTTTCATCGTAAAAACTTTCATGTCCGTAATAACCTTCACAAGCATCCCAAACATTACCCGTAGTACAGCTATCAACATTTAATGGATGACGACCAAGGTAACTTTGTGGACGACCAGAGCTAATGCTTGAAACAAAACCAAAGATTAAGTTGTCGGTAATGTCGTAGCTACCATTTAACTTAAATACATGCGTATGATCATTTGGTAATAAACCATAACTATGATCCATCACATCGCCATAATCGTATGATGTAGTCCAACCTGGATCAGCTTGGTTGTTATCTGTTTTAACTAAACCTTCTGTATTACCCCAGTTTTTAGAGTAAGTATAAGAAGAGTTGATACGAAGGCTATCAGTAATTGAACCATCAAGAGTGAATTCCCATGCACCATAGTGACGTTCCATTTCTGGTAACATCATTTCTGCAGCAGTTAGTGTTACAGCTTCAACACCGTTATCTGGATTTCCATCAAAATCTTGTTCAATAGTTAAGCTTTCACCTGGGTTATGTAAGAACCAAACACCACCAACATCGTTAAAACCAAGTTGAGCTAATTTTTTATTTAGTGGAGATGTGATATCACTATCTTCTACACCGCGACCCAATTCACGCCAGATAACACGTGTACCAAACGTCATGGTATCAAAGACTTCTTTTTGGTAACCAATAGTAAGTTCATCAGAATACATAGGTTTTAATGTAGTTGATGCAATACCGCCAGCAGCTAAATTAGTACTGTCTTGACGAATATCAGTTTCACGATATGCTGCCCCATGACTTGGTGAGCCATCAGCAAGTAATAATGGGTAGCCACCACTGTCTAGTTGGTCTGTTTGGTAGTAGTCACGAACATCAGTTGCTGAACTACCTTGGGTAATGTTCATGTTTGCAGATACAGGTTGAAAATAACGGCCGTAAGTTGCATAAACTTTTGAGCTACCGTCACCAGATAAGTCATATATTGCTTGTAAGCGTGGTGCAATTTGGTTATCAAAATTAACGTAAGCTTCACCACTAGTCATTGTGTTCTTAGACTGTGTATAACGTAAACCCATGTTTAATATTAGGTTGTCAGTTGCTTGCCAAGAATCATTTACGTAAAAAGCTAAAGAACTTACGTCTGAATCAGTAAAACGATTACGAACACGTTTTTCAATATACGTATCACCTGCTGGTGCACCTGAAATACTACCATCGCCTGCAGTATATACTGTCCACCAAGCGGCAGCGTCGCCTTCGCCATTAGGGAACTCTAAATAATCAACAGCAACATTGGTATAATCAACACCAAAGCTAATAGCATGTTCTTCAAGATCTAAGCTGAAATCTATTCTTGCTTGATCACGTGTGTATTCTTCACTTTTCAAAGTGCTATCTGTATGGCTACTTAATCTAACCCAGCCATCGGTAGCATCCCAAACACTTGGATCAGCTGAACCAGGAATCGTTGTTACTTCTTCAACCACACGGCCAACAACGGCGTTGACACTGAAATTATCGGTTAAATAACCGTTATAGTTTACGCTATATAATTGACCACCATCCTCACCTGGTGAATCTACACCTTTTCTGTCGCCAACAATGTTGTCTTGTGAATTATATTCATAGTTTTTCTTGGTCCATGTGCGTTTATTGTTCATCGCCATAAAACCAAAAGAATGATCTTCATTGATAAACCAATCGGCTTTAGCAAACCAGCGGTCTGATTCTCTAACACGATCTGTGGTTACCGTTTGGTTTGAATAACGTTCATCTTCTTTACGTGGCTCATATAAACCATAGAAAAATAATTCATCTTCGATTATTGCACCGCTGACCCAAATTCTTGCTTCGGTAAACTGGTAGCTATCTTGAGCGGCTGCGCCATCGTCAGAAACGCTACCATTGGCAAGGAAAATTGTATCTTGAGTTGAGCGCATTGATGATGGATCTATACGAACTTGACCACCAAATTTAAATTCATTGTCACCTGATTTTGATACGGCATTAACGATACCACCTAAGGCACCACCAAACTCTGGGCTTACGCCACCCGTTTTAACTTGAGTTTGTGAAATAGCTTCCCATGGAAGAGATAACGCACCTAAACCAGTTTTGATGTTGGTGATATTAAGGCCGTTTAAGTAATACGCATTTTCTGCTGAAGATGAACCACCAAAACTAGAAGCACCTTTAAAATTTGAACCACCCGCTGAAGCGGTACCTGGTGCTAGCATAGCGATATTTTCAAAGCCGTTGTCTACTGGCATTCTATCAAGTTCTTCTTGATTGAAAGTAACACCTGCTGTTGAAGAGGCTAAATCTACGCGGCGAATACTGCTACCAACAATATCAATGCGTTCTATGCCTTGACTGGCTGCAGCGTTTGACAATAACTGCGAATCAAGAATAACTGGCTGACCAATGCGTAAACTGATATTTGACTCTTCAGCGCCGTTATAACCATCTTTAGTGATAGTTACATCGTATTCACCAACTGGCACATTACGTAATGAGTAATTACCTTTTTCATTGGTCTGAACAGTAAAGACTAAACCTTTCGTTTTATGTTTTAGCGTAATGGTGGCGTTGTTGATAACTGCCCCTTCATTACTGATTATATGACCTTTAACCGAACCAGTATCAGCTGCTAGTGCGCTAGGGGCTGATAGCATTAGTGCAGTACCTACGGCTATTGCGGCAAGAGATTTGCGTGCATTTAAGCTTGATGTAATCATTTTTGTTATACCTGTTTTAGTTTCATCTTGTTGTTTTTTATAATTTTTTATAATGTCTTTTTTAGTTTTTCCATAACCTGACTTTGCTCCCCATGTACTTTTTACCAGTCAGCAGCAGATGTTTCATAAGCGAACAATACATAAGTACGATTACACTTATATACGTTATATTGTATATTATCTACATTTTTATCATGTCAAAATATGACAGGAAGATGAAATATCACTCAATAAAATTACTTTGTATTAACAAATGTTCAGCAAAATTAACGACTACAGAGCAGCGGTAAATATTTTGCATATTGGGAAAAACAGCGTAAGAATATAATGCTATTAGCTTATTCTTTTTTTGAATATAATGCCGTTTTCATCGGGTTATCAAAATATAATGCAGAATTATTTGGTTAGTATGTGAAGGTATTATGCGGTGGGTAATGTTTAATGACAGAGGTGGACTTTGTCATCAATCGCAGTTTAATCATGCTTTTTTAGGTTTTCCAGACTAGATTTTTGTACTTTGCTTAAATTTCAGTACTAATACGGTACCGAATAATATCGCAAGGGAAGCGATAAATATCCGTAAGGTAACTGCTTCATTAAGTAATAAAACACCTGCTAAGGTTACCAATAAAGGTACGCTTAGCTGAACAATGGCAGCTTGCGTCGCTTTAAGTTCAGGTAATACGCTATACCAAATAATGTAGCCTATACCTGAGGTAACAATACCTGATAACAGTGCATAGATAGTACCAGCGTTAGCCAAATTCAGAGGGTCACTGGTGGTAGCTGCTACCAATAGCCAGAGTAATATTGCCATAGGGGCTGCTTTAATGAAATTTCCCGCAGTAGCGGCTGCAGGGTTGTTCGCACCTCTACCTTGCAGGGTATAAATACTCCAAGCAATACCTGAGATACACATCAATACTGCACCGATAAAGGACGGTGCTGCTATACCGGGTAACATTAATATAACTAGCCCGATAAGCGCTAAAGTAAATCCGGTTAGTTGTACTTTATTGAGTCGCTCTCCCTCACGATAACCAGCAATGGTCATAGTAATTTGTACAGAGCCAAACAGTAATAATGCACCTGTACCTGCAGCAATTAGTCCATAGCCATAGGTGAAACTTGCTGCGTAGATGAATAGTGCAATAGCGGCCAACCAGCTACCAGCTTTGTAGGGTGTTTTCTCTTTTTTGAAGGCTAAATATAGCCATAAGAATAATGCGCCGGAAGCAACTCTTAACATAATGAAGCTGGCTTCATCTATGGGGGTTTCTTCTAAGGCAAAGCGAGTGAGCAAAGAGTTAGCAGCAAAGGCTAATAGTGATAGAACAGTGATTAGGATGATTCGTATCTGACTCATAATATTTACTTTTTCTTTGCTTGGTGAAGTTATAGCGAGAGTAGATGTGACTCAGTATTATCGTTCAGGTTAGGTCAGTAAAAGAGAAAATGAAACTTACCGAGCAGGCAAGTTTCACCTTTAGTGCTAAACGTTTTGATAAATATGATTAAACCATATCGTCAAAAGGGTTGTTACTTGGTAGGTTGATACTATTTTTAAACTCAGCGAATGTTAGGCTATCACTGGTTAATTCAATGTCAGCCTCATTGATAAGTCCCTCACCAAATTTATAAATCAAATCGAATTGACCGTTATTCGCATTATCACGATAAACTTGTTGTGCTTGTTCTACTACAGTCAACTTCGTTTGGTAAGCTTCAATCGCTGCTGTGCCGTAACGTTTTTCCATCATAGCTAAAGTGACTTTTGGCGAAAATACGGTAGCTGTGGCGTTATTACCACCAAAGCCTTTTGAGTTGATAAAAGCGATGTCCATATCAGGGCAGTGCCAATGTTCAGTTGCAATATTAAGGTGTTCGTTATGCACATCATCAGCAACTTCATCAATAGTGGTAATACCTGGCATAATATTATCGCTGAAAATACCTAATGCCATTGCCATTTGATCGCCACTAGCAGCGCCAAGAGAGTGACCTACATAGGCTTTAGGAGCAGCAACAGGCCAGTTTTTGATGTTAAAACATTCAGCCACTTTATGATAAATTAATGATTCAGTAACACGGTTTTGCGGTGTACTTGAACCATGTGCCAGAATAAAGCTACGCTCTTGTAGCGCTTCTTTTCCGAGGACTTGTTCTGCCAAAGCCACGGATTTAGCCATAGTAATGTAATTACCAGGACCTGGCGCAGTAATGGACTTTTTATAACCGTCAGCATTAATGAATACATCAGCAACAGAGGCCAGTACTTTAGCGCCCATCTCTAATGCAAGCGCATCATCCATTAATACAATAAACTGTGCGCCTTCACCCATAGTAAAACCACAGTTCTTACCAAATGGGCGACTAGTGCGGCGATGATCAGCTGTATCTGTTCCATCAAGTCGCTTTAAGCCTTCTTCATTGGCTAAGGCACTCATGTTGCCAAAACCTTCAATCATTTCAGGTGTGATAGCCGCCTCACTACTGCCAACTACAGCAACGCGAGTACGACCTGCTTCCATGTCATGTACCGCTGCGCGTAAGTTATATAAAAATGTTGCACATGCTCCTGAGGTGGTAAACGTAGTGCCTACATTACCGGTAACATAAGCGTTAATGAAATCAGTAGACATGCTATTTAAGCCTAAGGCTAATTGCTTTGTACTAACACGAGAGCCTGTTAACCGACTTTTAACTAATCCGCCTAAACCTTCGTCATTCATCTGTCCAGCAATTGACGCTGAATAAGTGCCTACTTCATCAGGACTGATTTTGTCTAAAATGGCATCCCATTCAAGGCCAGTTGAACGAATAGCATCGGTTGCAGCAAAAATAGTTGCTTGCAGTCCACGTGGTTGGTAACGACTGTTGTAAAGTTTCGCTGGTTCAAATCCAGTTGGGAACTGTCCTGCGGCTTTAATCGGGTTGTCACGATATGAGTCATGAGTAATGGTTAATTGCTCGGGAATTTCAACAGAAACTCTTTTGTCACCTAAGTCGGTAACAATCCATGCACTTGGCACTGGCTGAGGTAATTCTTTAGCACGTAATTCAAAGGTAATATGTTTATCGGTAGGGCTGATGTTCATTTTTTGATGCCAATGAGTCGCATCAGGATCAAAATGATTTTTCTCTATTTTTCGAATTAAGGTACCCGCAAGTATTTGTTGACCAAATTTGTTTTCGATTTCAGCAGGCTCAACAGTATTACCATCGGCATCAACTAAAGTACCGTCTTTAGCGGTGACAATTTTCATTAAGCTGGCTAAGCCGACAAAAGTTTCTTGGCGTGCTTGAGCATTTAATTTGTCGATTACTATACGGCGAAAGCCCTGATGAAACGATGTGCGACCTGCAGCATTGATGCCGCCCATGCCAATAATTAATGGTAAACGTGTCATGTAATAACCCACTTAAAAAATTTGAATACATGCAAAATGTTAATAATGCATTAGATACAGTCTATTCTAATGACTCCTTAAAATAATAATAAGCCATAGTGGCCTTATATTGTGCAATAATGGCCATAAGTTAAAGGGAGAGAAGATTTGAATGTCTAATAAGCGAATTAATACAGATAATTTAACAAACTGTCTATCCGTGAATTTATTGATTTATCCTCACGTGTTGGCCACGGGGGTTACTTTACCCGTAGAGATGTTACTTGCTGGCGAAGCCTTTGCCAGACGTTATGATAAATCTGTTCTAAACCTGACGACTCAGTTTTTGAGTGAAAGTTCTGCCACTATAAAGTCACGAGCAGGCATTACTATGGTTGCCGATGTGACGCTTGATGATGCATCACAAGCAAGTAATGGAGTACCCGATATAATAATTGTACCGAGTTTATGGCGTAATCCACGTCCGGTATTGAAAAGTCATCAAAAGCTTGTTGCTTGGCTAAAGTATTGTTGGCAACAAGGCAGTACTTTAATTGGCGTTGGTACAGGGGTGTGTTTTTTGGCGGAATCAGGTTTGTTAGATAATCATTCAGCTACGACACATTGGCATTACGTAGATCAATTTAAAAGAGATTACCCACAAGTTGATTTAAAGCCTGATTTTTTTATAACCCAGTCGGAGCGGATATATTGTGCTGCTAGTTTGAATGCCTTGGCTGATATTATTGTGCATTTAATTTCCCAGCATTATGGCAAAGCTGCCGCACAAAATGTAGAACGCAATTTTTCTCATGAAATACGCAAGCCTTATGAAGAACAGCGTTATTTAGAAGGCTCTGGAGATAGGCACGCTGACGAATTGATTGCCGAAATTCAATTTTGGTTGCGTACCCATTTAAATACAGAATTAACCCTGACTGAAATTGCTAAGCAATTTGGTATGAGCCAACGTTCATTTACTCGTCGTTTTAAAGCGGCTACGGGCGTTAGAGCAACGCAATACTGGCAACAATTGAGAATAGAAACGGCAAAGGAATTATTGGCCTCTAGCAATTTAACGATTCAAGAAATAGCTGATCAGGTAGGTTATCAAGACCAAGGACACTTAACGCGTTTATTCAAGCAAGATTTAAATCAAACGCCTACGGCATATCGCGCTATGGTTAGAAAGAAGTTGTTTAGTTAAATATGCCTACAGTAATAAAAATGGTCAGGTAAAAGGGATACAGATGAGATAAATGATTGAGCAGGAAGTTTGATAATAAGTAGCAATAGCCACCTATTATCATAAATTATTCTTCCGTTACTTTTTAACTTGGCGAATGCGTAAGCCAAGTAAAGCTAAAGTGAAAATAATTAATGTAGAAGGCTCTGGAATTGGTGATGCTTCATCAGAAAAACTACCAGTTCTAATAAAAACCGTAGAATCATATGTTGAGTCAGCAGCATCGGCTATTTTTAGTGATATGGTATGGCTACCTGCAGATAAACCTAAAAAAGAAGCCTGAAATACATCAGTAAAACCATCATATTCAATATCAAAAAATGGACCACCATCATTGAGAGAATTATTGTTAAAGTGCTGTGAGTTTGAAGCGTCTGTACCTACAGGGTTACCAGCATTTACCGTGTTAATTGATACTGGCGTATTAGTACCAGGAATCAAGGCGATGTTAGAACCATCTAAAAAGAATGCAAATGAGTCATTTTCATTTTGATTAACATATTCATTGTATTCTTCTGAAGCAAAAACATAATCAAAAAAGATATCACCACCGTCACTGATAAAATCAAATGTCAGTGTTGCAGCATCAAAAGTAGGATTACCTGCAATAGCCGTTAAGTCAGCATCACCAGCGGTGAAAAATTCAGTTGCTGTAGAGTCTGAAGAGTTTGGTCCTACAGCATCAATAACTTTACCAGTTGAAAGCATAATACCACTCTCGATACCAATACCAGCGCTAACACCACCAGTAAAAGTACCAAAGGCAGCATTGGCACCAGTTAAAGATATATTTGAAGTCGATACGCCACTACCTAGAATGTTATTAACTAAAGTATTCGCATCATTATTTTGTGTTACGATTAACCCTGCATGAGCAGAGTTAATTAGACAAATTGTTGAAAGTAAAGCAGTAGACAAAATGGCTGATAAATTTTTTAATTGCATGTAAATCCTTTAAAATTATGGTTTATAAATTTGAATTGAACTGATAAAGCAAAAAGTAGGCCATGATTGATTTTATTGTGTTTACAGATGGTTATGTTGCTTTCGAGTTATTACTTATTTGTATTGTAAAAAAAACTGACAGTTAAATATTATGTCAAGTTATAGTTGAAATTTCATGATTTTGTATCAATGAGATATAGTTAGCTAATATTTCATTTGTTGTAGCTGACAATATTTTTACCTTGTGATTTTGCTTGATAAAGTAGGGTATCAACTCGTTTAGCAATGGAGTAAGAGCAATCACCGATGCAAACTTCACAGATACCCAAACTGATGGTGACATTAATGTCTAATACTAATATTTCATTCGCTACTATTGAGCGAATTTTTTCAGCTAATAAAATCACCTCTGATTTTTTTCTAGCTTCAGACAAAATAACGAACTCTTCACCACCTATCCTAAATAAGTGATCCGTTTGCCTAATATTAGCTCCAATAAGCGTGCTAAATTTTTGTAATACTTTATCGCCTATGTCATGTCCATAGTTGTCGTTAATACTTTTAAAATCGTCTATATCTATACTGATAAGAGAGAAAGGTGTTTGGTAACGCTTAAATACCGCGAGCAAAGATTTTATTTTGAGGTTGTAGGCTTTTCTATTTTTTATACCTGTGAGTTCATCGAGTAAGGTTTGTGCCTTTAATCGCTGATTGGTTTTTTCTAAAGAGGTAATATCTCGACTGATACCAAGAATACCGATATTACCGTCGTCATATTCAAAGGGAATTTTTTTAGTTAACAGAAAAACCTGCCTGCCATCGGGGTAAGTGACCCATTCTTCATTAGTTCTAACATCAGCTTCGGCTAACATGAGTTTATCGTTATACCTGAAAGTAGATGCTAACTCATGGTTAAATATTTCAAAGTCATCTTTGCCAAGCATGTCTTCAGGTGATTTATTAATAAAGCGGAGAAAAGCAGTGTTACAACCAATATATTTGAAGTCTTTATCTTTATAAAAAATCAAATCATCAATTAAATTAATAACGGAGCTAAGTAATAAATTATTACCTCTCAAATACTCTAGATACTCCATACATCTTCCTTGTTGCAACTTTAATTTCTTTTGTCATGAACATAACAAATGAGTAAACTTCCTTTTATGCGGCTAACTATACCTATAAATCCGCCTTACATGCAAAACAAACAGCAAAAACTTGTCACTAGCTGCTAGCTGCGGCAAAATAGTCATTAATATTTATTAATTGAGAAACACATGAGCGAAAAACTATCAACCGCACTTTCTTTAGCCGAGAAACAAATTAGCCAAATGTTGGTCATGCAAGATGCGATGAACAGTCGTGTTAGTGATACGTGGCGCGATAATGGTTATGAGTGGTACCGTGCCATTTGGGTAGAGTGCGCTGAGATGTTAGATCATCATGGTTGGAAGTGGTGGAAACACCAAGAGATTGACATCGCTCAAGTGCAATTAGAACTCGTTGATATTTTTCATTTTGGTTTAAGTCTTCGTTTAATGTCTGGTGACAGTGCTGAATTGATTGCTAATGGACTTGCTAAAGAATTACACCAAGGTACTGCAGAAAGTGACTTTAAAATAGCACTAGAAAACCTAGCCTCGGCAGCGGTTACCAACAAAGCTTTTGATGCTAAAGCATTAGCAGATTGTATGTCGTTAATGAATATGGATCTCGATGAGCTATTTAGACAATATGTCGGTAAAAATACGCTAAACTTTTTCCGCCAAGATCACGGCTATAAAGAAGGTAGCTATATTAAAGAGTGGCACGGTGAAGAAGATAATGAAGTACTAGCAAAATTAGTGACTACACTTGATGCGAGTGCTGAAGATTTTCAGCAGCAGTTGTATAAAGCACTAGAAGAAAAATACCCAGCCTAAATTATTTTTTACATTTTACTAAATAGGTGCAGTATTTTGATGCTGTGCCTATTTCTTAAATCACCATTCAGTGTATATCAACGCAAGTGATTATAAATAGTTATTCACTTCCACAAATCTTCTCATGATATCGATCTTTGGCACACATTCTGCTTAATTCAACTCAAGTAGTACGTTTACTCTCTGAAAGAGGGAAAGCGTCAAGAATTTGAACTATACCATTCGCATCAATCTAGTGCTTAGCATTAAACAAAAACGATAGGTATTATAGGAGAAGTATATGGAACTGATATTATTTGCCTTAATTACCCTCGTGGTTATTGTTGCTGTGTTAGCAAGTCGTTTAAACGATAATAGCTTTCCTTTTCCATTTGATAGTAAAAACGCTATTTTTACACCGGCTGAAAAAAACTTTCAGAATCTAGTGGAGCAAGCTTTAGGTCCTAAATACCGAGTATTAAATCGCGTTAGATTAAGCGATGTAGTGACTATACGGAATGGTGTATCAAGTAGAGCAAGTCAGACGGCAGCAAAAAGTGCTGAAACAAAATACTTAGATTTTGTTATTTGCGATCGTAGCAGCATGAAGTTACTTGGCGCTATAGATTTAGTTGATACACAAGGTCGAGGTTATAAAATTAAGAAAGACTGGTTTGTCAGTGGTAGTTTAGAAGCAGCTTCAATTCCGCATCTTCGTATTAAAGTAAAAGCAAATTACACCTTGGAAGAAATTAGGTCATGTATACATACTCGTCTCTTCGGTAAATCAGCGGCTAACTTCGCACCTCAACCAAAAGTGAAAGGTCGAATTATTCCAGCCCCTATGGTGAGAGCAAGAAATAAATCAGTGGGTGCAATGACTGCTGCGGCAGCTAGAGCGAATATTGAATCACAAACGCCAATGATGCCACAAATGTCAGCAGGGCAATTAGGCTCAATGCCTGCAACGTCTTTATCGCATTAGGTAATAGCACAGCTATTTAATGCAAAGAATAGAATAAATAGATGTGCTTTAGCTCTTTTAAGGGACTGCTATTAACGAAAACTAAAAAATCCGACATTACATAATGTCGGATTTTTTAGTTTTATTTACTGGAATAAGCAGTCTAGCGGTTAAAATAACCACTGCTTGAATGAAAAAACAACAAACAAACAATAAATAGTAAAAAAGTGCAAAATATTTGAAATTAGCTATTGCAAGGTGCAAAACATTACACTAGAATTCGCACCACTTAATGTAGTGCCGACTTAGCTCAGTTGGTAGAGCAACTGACTTGTAATCAGTAGGTCGCCAGTTCGATTCCGGCAGTCGGCACCATTAA